>JACCDO010809034.1_pt1 | contig 20255 bp, 18 predicted proteins | sample 7446101 | NCBI WGS metagenome assembly JACCDO01 (sample SAMN15323440, study PRJNA562643) | freshwater metagenome | isolation source: river surface water | place: USA:Blue River Watershed | collected 2017-08-16
CACGCGGTCTGGGCTGCTTGGTCGCCCCAAATATAGGTGTGGTAATCGAGCGGATTGGCGACATGGACCCGGGGGCCAAGCACCGCTTCAAGCCTGTCCTGCGTCATGGGTGGAAAGTCCGGGGTATCAAGCCCGGCACGCTCGGCCAGATCAGCCGTGAGCGAGGCTTCGCCGCCGGAACAGCTCGCGCTGGTGATCCGGCGCCCGCGCAAAGGACCCGCGACATGAAGCAGCTTAAGCGTTTCAAGGAAACGTGCCGGATCATGCGCCCGGGCCACGCCATAGCGCGCGAACAGCGCATCGCACAGCGCATCTGCGCCCGCGAGCGAACTGGTGTGCGACAATGTGAGCGCTGCCCCCTTGGCCGACGCGCCGGTCTTGAGCGCGACCAGCGGCACACCCGCCGTCCGTGCGGCAAGGCAGGCTTCGGAAAACCGCGCCACCGATCCCAGACCTTCCAGATGAAGGCCGATGGCGCTCACCCGCGCATCCTTGATCAGCGCTTCGATCAGATCCGCCGGTGTTACGTCCGCACAATTGCCGACCGAGATGACATAGCCGATCGGAAGGCCCCGCGCCTGCATGGTGAAGTTGAGCGCCAAATTGCCGCTCTGGCTGATGATGGCGACGCCGCGCGCACCATTTGGATCGGCCTCAATCGGCAGGCAGCCATGTTGATCCGGCCAAAGCGCCACACGGTCGAACAGGTTGAGCATGCCATAGCAATTGGGCCCGATAAGCGGCACGCCGCCGGCTGCGGCCAGAAGTTCCGCCTGTCGCGTCTGCCCGATCTCTCCGCTTTCGGCAAAGTCCGCCGCATAGCAGATCGCGCCGCCGGCGCCTGCGAGGTCGCCGGCCAGGGCAATGGTGGCCGGGGCCGGTGCGGCAATGAACACCGCATCCGGGGCATTGGGCAGGGCTGCCAGATCGGCGAAACAGGGCAAGCCGCCCATTTGGTCCCGCTTTGGGTTCACCGGCCAAATTGGCCCTGAAAAGCCCAGCGCACGGCATTGACGCACCGCTTCCTCGGCCGCCTTGCCGCCCACAATCGCCAAGCTGCGTGGGCGCAGCAGGCGGGTCAGTCGATCCGCGCTCATATCTCCAGCGGACGCAGCAGCGCGCGGCTGATGATATGACGCTGAATTTCGCTGGTTCCGTCCCAGATCCGCTCAACCCGGGCATCGCGCCAAAAACGTTCGATGGGAAGTTCATCCATCAGCCCCATCCCGCCAAAGATTTGCAGGGCGTTGTCCGTCACGCGGGCAAGCGCTTCAGAGGCGAAGAGCTTCGCCATGGCCGCGTCGGTATCGGTCATCGTGCCCTGATCATCCTTCCACGCGGCGCGGAGCGTCAAAAGCTCGGCAGCTTCCAACTCGGTCTTCATATCCGCCAGCTTGAAGCCGGTGCCTTGGAATTTGCCGATGGCCTGGCCAAACTGCTTGCGCGTCGCGGCCCATTGCGTCGCCATTTCAAGAACACGCTGCCCGCGCCCGACCGAGGTGGTGGCGACCTGCAAGCGGGTGGAGCCAAGCCATTGGCCCATCAGATCAAAGCCTTTGTCGAGTTCGCCAAGCAAGCTGGAGGCAGGCACGCGGCAATCCTCAAAGATCAGCTCGCACTGATGGTACCCCCGGTGCGAAACGCATTTGGGGCCACGCCTGCGGGTGAGGCCGGGCGTGTCGAAATCAACAAGAAAGCAACTGATCGTCTTTTTGCCGCCGGCTTCACCCGTGGCGGCGCACAGAATGACGAAGTCAGCAACATCCGCATGGCTGATGAAGTGCTTGGAACCGTTGATCACGAAGTCGCTGCCATCACGGCGCGCAAAGGTCCGCATTGAGCGCACGTCAGACCCGGCATCGGGTTCAGTCATGGCAAGACAGTCGTGCCGCTCACCCCGGATGGTCGGGAGGAGATAGTCCTCAATCTGGCTGCCCTGGCACCCGCGCAAAATGTTGCTTGGCCGGGCAATCATCATCTGCAGGCCATAGCTGGCGCGGCCAAGCTCTCGCTCCATCAAGGTCGTGTCGAATGTACCCAGGCCACCGCCGCCCAGCTCTGCGGGCATGTTCACGGCATAAAGCCCCAGCGCCTTGGATTTTGTACGGATTTCAGCGGCCAGATCTGCCGGCACGTCATCGGTCTCTTCGACCATCTTTTCGTGCGGATAAAGTTCGGTCTCAACAAAACGCCGGACCGTTTCAACGAGCATCTGCTGTTCGGAGGAGAGTTCAAAATGCATCAGCTTGGGTTCCGTTTGATGGCAATATTGCGTCCAGCCTGAGCCGGGCGCGGAAGGTCTGCATGGGCGGCAAGAACGGCCTGTACGCGGGCATAGAGATCGGATGGCATGGGCGCGCTGCGCCCGGCCGCCATGTCGACATGGACCAGCATTTGTTCGCACGTTGCCAGCAATTCACCCGTCTGGGCATTGTGCATGGTGTGGAAGATGTGCAGCCGCTTTTCATCCGCGTCGATCAGCTGGAGCGAGAGATCAAGTCGGTCGCCAAGATGCGCTTCGGCAATGTTGAAGATCATCGTCTGCACAGTGAACAGCGAATGGCCAGCGGCGCGATAGGCCTCGTCGATACCGATCATCCGAAAGAACGCATCCGATTGGTCGCCAAAGGCAAGCAGATAACAGGATTCGCTCATATGTGCGTTATAGTCGACCCAGGCACGCGGAACCGTCGGGCTGATCAGATGCAGGGGCGCCGCAATCGGTTCACCGGGCGTGATCGGCTTTGCGGCAACGCCCTCCAATGGTGTGCGCAGGCCGTGGCCGGCGTCTTCCAAATCATTTTGCGGCGTCATGATCGGATCCTTTTATATGTCCGGCCTGCCAGGCACAGATGCCAAGCGTCGTGCCTGGCGCAAGCTGGGCTGGCGCGACATGGCCTGCCAATAGTCGGGCGCGACCGCGTTCGCAGACCAGCGTCGTGTCGCCATATCCCGCGACATCGATCAGCAGTTGATCCCAGTGGCGATATTGCACGTCATGGCCTTCGCTGGGATAGCGGCGGAAGGTCACTTTGCCGGTCACTTTGTTGGCCCAATACCCGCCCTGATCTGGCGAGACGAGCGGGTCGGCCTCTCCATAATAGAAAAACGCAGGCGACGGGAATGCGGCGACGGGCGCAGGCGTATCGCAGAACCGGCGATATTCGCGGGCTACGCCGCGTGCATCGCCGCGCTGCCCCGCGATGAAATAGGCATGCGCACCTTCATCGGCGGCCCGGTCGACGAAGCCGGGCACTTTGGCCGCGACGCCGTTAGGCGGCATGGCCCAGAATAGCCGCGGTGCACTGACTTGTTTGGCAAGCCCGTCGTTGAGTGTCGCCTCATCTGCGGTGCAGATGGGGCTATCCGCTGGCGCTGACGCAATTGCGGCGAGCATATGCCACGAGGTGATCCGATCGGGCATCGCAGCGGCAATATGCCCGGCAAAGGCGCCCCCGCCAGAGATTGCGACAAGCGCGAAACGCGCAATGCCAAGATGCGCCAGCACCTGCGCTACTTCGCTGTTATAGTCGGTGAATGACCAAGTCGGGTCAAAGGCGGTATCGCCCAGCCCATTGCGTTCGACGGCGATGATCCGCACCTTCAGCCGGCGACGGAGTGTATCGAGAAACGCGACCAGTTCAGGCGCGCGGGCGCTTGTGCCAACGCCGCCGACGAAAAGCATCGGCGTCCAGCCCGCTTCGCCCGTGTCCGTGAAATGCACCGTGCGCCCTTCGCGGGTTTGCAAGTTTTGCAGCGGCGTCCCGATGGGATCAAAATGATCGGGGAAGGCGATCGGCTGTGCGATGGCCGGCACGGCAAAGGTCAGCACCGCCGCGGCAAGAAGGGACCGGATCATCGGACGGGCTCCGTCTCCAGATTCCTGTCGAGAACGGGGATCTGGGCATGCTCATCCGAAAGGTCGAGGCCGCGGCACAAAAGGAGGTAAACCGCCGCCGAGACAGGCAAGCCGATCAGCATCGAGATATCCGCCCCATCCAGCGCCCGTGCGACGGGGCCCATATATAGCTTGGTCTTGAAAAACGGGATCATCGCAACGAAGCCGATGGCGTAAGATGTCAGCCCGCGCCAGTTCCAGCGGCCATAGAGCCCGTCGGCCATGAACATCGCGCGGATCGAATAGCGGCCCTTTCGGACAAAGAAGAAGTCCACCAGGTTGATCGCGGTCCACGGCGTGAAGAGATAGACCAGGATGCCAAGGAATGCCTCCAGCGCGTGGAGCACATTCCCGCCCAGCGCCAGCGACAGGGACAGCGAGGCCCCAAAAACCGCAAAGAGGGCGATCATGCGGGCGGCGATCCCCAGCCGGATCGGCGTCACGCTGTCCACGACGCTGAGCAGAGTGAGCGAGGAGCCATAGAGATTGAGCGACGTGATCGTGATCAACCCGCCAAAGCTGCTGATGAGCATGATCGCCCCGAACCCGCCAAACATAGCGTCTGCACTGTGGCGCAGCGCGACCACAATATCCGCATTGGCAAAGGCCGCAGCCGCAAATGCACCGACAAGCATCATCCAGGCACCGCCCAGAAACGCGCCCCAGAAGGTCCACAGAAAGGAGGCGCGAATGCCCACGTCACGCGGCAAATAGCGTGAATAATCTGAGACATAGATTGACCAGCTCAGCTGGTATCCGGCCGCGGCAAAGAACTGGACAAGAAACAGCGTGGGCTTGAACGTGCCGGGTTGAAGCAATGCGGAAAGATCAACAACCGTGAAGAAGCCGATGGTGTAAATGGCCAGCACCACCAGCATGAGATAGGCCAGAAGCCTCTGCGCCTTGTGGATCAGATCATAACCTGCCGCTGCAATAAGGGCGGCGAGGCCGGCAAAGGCAATGATTGTCGGTCCTTCGGGCAGGCCGACCAGTTCCTTGACCGTGCTCGCTGCGAGTGACTGATTAAGCGCGTTGAAGCCGATATAGGTGACGAGCGCGACAACCCAGACCAGCAGCGCGCCTTTATAGCCGAACTGGGGCCGTGACTGGATCATCTGCGGCAGGCCAAGATGCGGCCCTTGCGCGCAATGGAGCGCCATTAGCAGAGTCCCCAGCACACAGCCACCGATCACCGCCAGGCTTGACCAAAACAGGTCCAGCCCGCCCACGACGCTGATTGCACCCGTGGCAAGGGTGGCCAGATGCGCGTCGCCGGTGAACCACACCGGCCAAAGGTGCCGCACTTCGCCCCGCCGCTCCGCCAGAGGGACATAGTCGATCGAACGGGTTTCAATCATGGCCATACGGTGTCGTTCTCCCCCAAAACGTCGTCTGGCCGGTCAGCCGGGCATCCTGATCTGGCGTCCCATGCCTTCAGGCTTTGGCAAATGCGCCTGACCTTCCACAAGGGCCTGGGCCGCATCCTGCATGGCCTTTGGCGCGGGTGCTGATTTTTCAGCCTTGGCGTCGACATGGACAAGCATATGCTCCGCGCTGGCGATCACCGCCTCTTGACGCAGGCTGATCATTTCATGGAACAGATGCAAGCGCTTGGCATCGCTGGCCAGAACGCGGGTGCGGACCTCAATCGGTTCGCCCAGCCGTGATTGGCCCAAGTGCCGGATATGCGTCTCAACCGTGTACCAGGAATGTCCCCCGGCGACATACGCCGCGCCGGCGCCGATAGTGGCCAAGACCACGTCCGTCGCATCACCGAACAGCTTGAGATAGCAATATTCGGTCATGTGCTCATTATAGTCGATCCACTCGGGTTGAACCGGCGTGGAGATGGTCAGCATCCGTCCGTCTGAGCCGGTGGAACCAATGTCAGCGGGTCGACCATCCAGCCGCAAACGGTGCGCCCGCGCCACGGCCCCTGCTGCAAAGTCATTGCGCTCAAGCGCGTGAGTCACATCGACAAGGCAGTCGTCACGCAGCCGTTCATACGTGCGCAGATCAACGCCGCCCGCTTGCTCGTCCGACTGACGTGAAATCGTATCAATGAGGTCATCGGTGAGCTTCGGACCGATGAGTTTGGTCCATGGCCATTCCATAGACGGGCCAAATTGGTGGAGGAAATGCCGCATCCCATCTTCCCCACCCGCAAGCCGATAGACAAGGAATGTCCCCATGAACGACCAGCGCATCCCGGCGCCAAAGCGGATCGCATCATCGATTTCGGATGCCGTCGCAATCCCGTCGTTGATCAGCCACAGCGCTTCGCGCCAAACGGCTTCCAGCAGGCGATCAGCGATAAACCCATCAATTTCCTTACGAACATGCAGCACTTTCATGCCGATACGTTCATAGGCCGCGGCGGCGATGTCCTTTGTTTTCTGGCTGGTTTGGTCGCCGCCACAGATTTCGACCAGCGGCAGCAGATAAACCGGATTGAACGGATGGCCGACAACCAGGCGGTCCGGCCGCGCCATCCCGGCCTGCAGCTTCGTCGGCAACAGCCCGGATGTGGAGGATCCGATCACGGCATGGGCGGGCATTGCTGCGTCAATTTCGGCAAGCAACCGGATTTTCAGATCTTCGCGTTCGGGCAGGCTTTCCTGCACGAAATCGGCATCGCGCACCGCATCGGCAAGCGACGCTGCAAATGTCACGCTGCCCTCGGCGGGCAGGGCTTGTCCAAACAGCCGGGTCAACGCCCGGCGGGCATTGGCAAGGACCGCCGCTGTCTTGCGCTCAACCTCAGGGTCTGGATCATAGACCGACACATCAATTCCGTTGAGCGCAAAACGCGCCGCCCAGCCTGCGCCGATGACGCCGCCGCCGACAATCCCGACTTTCCGGATCTCATCTGCCATGTGCCGTTTTCTCCTAGCGCTTCGTCAGCTTGAGCTTCGCGCGGACGTCAGCCGGGCCCAGGATGCGTGCGCCCATACCGGTCAGGATCTGCACCGCGCGTTCCACCAGCTGGCCATTGCTGGCAAACTGACCGCGCCCAAGATAGAGATTGTCCTCCAGCCCAACGCGGACATTGCCGCCGGCAAGCGCGGCCATGGCGACGAATGGCAACTGATTGCGACCTATGGAGAAACCGCTGAACACCGCGCCGGGTGGCAGCTGGTGGACCATGGCCATTGTCGTCAGCGGATCATCCGGTGCGCCATAGGGGATGCCCATGCACAGCTGGATCATGACAGGATCATCCAGCAGCCCGTCGCGGATCATTTCTTTCACGAATACAAGATGGCCGGTATCGAACACCTCCAGCTCTGGCCGCACGCCAAGGCGTTGCACTTCGGCCGCCATGGTGCGCAACATGCCGGGTGTGTTGGTCATCACATAGTCGGCTTCCGCGAAATTCATGGTGCCGCAATCGAGCGTGCAAATTTCCGGAAGCAGTTCCTGGACATGGCGCAGGCGCTCCATCGGCCCGACCATGTCGGTGCCAGCGGGATCAAGTGACAGGGGGTCTTCGCCGGGACCGAAGACAATATCGCCGCCCATGCCGGCGGTGAGGTTGATCACCACATCGGTGTCGCTGGCGCGTATCCGCTCCACGACTTCGCGGTAAAGGGCCACGTCGCGGCTGCCTTTGCCGGTTTCGGGGTCGCGGACATGGATATGGGCAATCGCCGCACCGGCACGCGCCGCCTCAATCGCAGCATCGGCAATCTGCGCCGGGGTAATCGGCAAAGCGGGGTGCTTGTCTGCTGTGGCGCCAGAGCCGGTCACAGCGCAGGTGATGAATGTTTCGAAATTCATGGCCATCCTCTTTTTCTGACGTGCAGCTTAACTTGTATCGGGCCGAAACAAATCGTAAAATGCGACAAATAATTGCAAAAAACGTCAATCCCTGACACGATGATATGATGACGCAATCGCTTGCCTTCATCCTGATGCCCGGCTTTTCGGCGATTGCATTCTTTGCGGCGCTTGAACCGTTGCGCATCGCCAACCGCCTGTCCGGCAAGCCGCTTTTTGCGTGGACAATCCATGCCCCTGATGGGGATTATGCTGTTGCCTCCAACGGGATGCAGCTGCGCTCTGATGGCGCCTTGCTGGATGTTCCGCACACGCTGATCATCTGTGCGGGCTTTGATCCGCTCGACTGTGCACGCCCGGTCCTTTTGGGGCAGATTCGCCGCATGTGGCGCGCGGGCTGCCAAGTGGGATCAATCGACACCGGCGCTTTCGTGTTGGCGGAGGCTGGCATTTTGGGGCGGGAAATGATTACCCTGCACTGGGAGGCGGCGGAAGATTTTCGCCGGCGCTATCCCCAGATACCTGTTTCGACGGAACTTTATGAACGTCACGCCCGGCTGATTACCTGCGCGGACGGGACGGCGGCGATGGACATGATGCTGGACGACATCGCAGCCCGGCATGGCATCGCGCTTGCCCAAGCGGTTTCAGACCAGCTGATCCATGACCGCATTCGCCCGGCGAGCGCGCCGCAGCGCACGATCCCCGATCTACAGACACCATCTGGCGGGGCGGTTGTTCAGCGCCTTGTGGCCGCGATGCAGCGCGGCATCGCCGTGGCGCGGCCTCTTGCCGTCATTCTGGCCGAAGAGGGTGTCCAGCGTCGCCAGGCTGAACGTCTGTTTGATGCAGAACTGGGCATGAGCCCCGGGCGCTTTTACCGTGCGCTGCGCATCCGCCACGCTGTCGATCTGATGCGTCAGACGCGGATGCCCGTCCACGAAGCGGCGCTGGCGGCGGGTTTTTCGTCGCAGCCGGTTTTTTCGCGCGCATGCCGTCAGCAGTTCGGCCTGTCCCCGCGTCAAATTCTTGCGCAGTCCGCATTTGCGGCGGATTGACCCGGCCGGTCGCCGGTCAGCTGTCCAGATCGAGCGACAGGCTCTCTGTGTGGCCATCAATGGCGAGTGCCTGACCGGAAATCCGCTGCCCTGCCGGTGACATGAGGAAGCGGACCATGCCCACAATATCATCAGTGGTGGCAAATGACCTGAGCGAGGACTGGCGCTTATATTCGCGCTCAACCGCATCGACCGTCAGCCCACGCGCCGCGGCATCGGCTGCGATCACCTTGTCAATCCGCGGTCCCTCAACACTTGCCGGGCAGAGTGCGTTGACGCGAATGCCTTCGGGCCCCAACTCCATCGCCAGCGTTTTCGTCAACCCGATCAGCGCCCATTTGCTGGCGACATAGGGCCCACGCAACGGGCAGCCCAACAGCCCGGCATTGGAACTCATCGTGATGATCGCGCCGCCGGGCCCTTTGGCGCGCAGCAAGGGGATCGCCCCCCGTGTCATCAGGAACATGCCGTTGATGTTGACATCAATGGTCCGCCGCCATGCCTCCACCGGCTGGTCTTCAAACCGTGCGGTTGGGCCGGCAACACCGGCATTGTTGACCAGAAGATCAATGCCCGAAAGCCCGGCGCGCGCCAGATCCGTCTGCACGGCGTGGCAAAAGGCGTCGACCGCGACAGGGTCGCTCACATCGCACGCCAGGGCCAAGAGCGCGGGGTCGGTCTGCGCCAGGGCGATCAGCGCCGTCTCATCCTGATCGCAGACATAGACCCGCCAGCCATCGGCACTCAGGCCCCGGGCAATGGCCAGGCCGATACCGCTTGCCGCGGCGGAGATGATGGCAGTCTGCATAGGGTTTCAATTTCTCGGACATGGGGCGTTGCGCCGCGATGTATTGCACCCCGAGATATCCTGCGCAACGGGACTGCGCGTGCTGCGCTGACATGTTCACCGCAGGCTGCAAGGCCGGCCCGCGTCCTGCACTCGGCCGATCACCGGCCCATGGGCGGCGTTTGACTTCGGCCTCTGCTCCACGATATAGTTGCAATTGAAACAATATCGCGGAGTGCGGCCTTTATGGCGGACCTGTTCGACAATCCCCTTGGGCTTGATGGCTTTGAGTTCATTGAATTTTGCGCGCCGGAAAAGGGCCTGCTTGAACCCGTGTTTGCGGCCATGGGCTTTGTCCATCTGGCCCGACATCGGTCCAAGGATGTCGATTTATGGCGGCAGGGGGAGATCAACCTGATTGCCAATTATGAACCGCGCAGTCCCGCGGCTTATTTTGCGGCCGAACATGGGCCATCGGCCTGCGGCATGGCCTTTCGCGTCCGCAATGCGCGGACCGCCTATCATCTGGCGCTGGAGAGAGGGGCAGAGCCGGTTGAAGCCCGCACCGGGCCGATGGAGCTGAATTTGCCGGCCATTCGCGGCATTGGCGGGGCGATTATCTATCTCATTGATCGCTATGGCGATGACCTCACCATCTATGACATTGATTTTGACTATCTGCCCGGGGTCGATCGGCATCCCGTTGGCGCTGGGCTGACGGCGATCGATCACCTGACGCACAATGTCTATGGCGGCCGCATGGACCATTGGGCCCGTTTTTATGAGCGGATCTTCAACTTTCAGGAAATCCGCCATTTCGACATAAAGGGCGAATATACCGGGCTCACGTCGCGCGCAATGACGGCACCCGATGGCAAGATCCGCATTCCGCTGAATGAGGAAGGCCGTCAGGGCGGCGGCCAGATTGACGAATTTCTGCGCGCATATAATGGTGAGGGAATTCAGCATATTGCGCTGGCAACGGATGATCTTCTCGCCAGCTGGGATCGGCTAAAGGCATTCGGCACGCGCTTTGCTCCAGCGCCGCCCCAGGCCTATTATGACATGCTTGACGCGCGTTTGCCGGGCCATGGGGAACCGGTTGAGGCACTGCAGCGCCGGGGTATCCTGATCGACGGGTCAACGGCCAAGGGGGATCCACGGCTGTTGCTGCAGATCTTCTCTCAAACCATGATTGGTCCTGTTTTCTTTGAATTTATTCAACGGAAAAAGGATGATGGCTTTGGTGAAGGCAATTTCACCGCGCTGTTCAAATCCATGGAACGCGATCAGCTGGAACGCGGTGTTCTGAAGCCGCAGGCCGATCCATCATGACAGCGCCTGTTTCCCTGCGCCGCATCCACCATGTCGCTTATCGCTGCCATGATGCGGCGGAAACGGTCGCTTGGTACCAGCGGGTGCTGGGCATGGCTTACATCACCGCCTTTGCCGAGGACCATGTGCCCTCAACGGGCGCCTATGATCCCTATATGCACGTCTTCCTGGATGCGGGTGGTGGCAATGTGCTCGCCTTTTTTGAACTGCCGCACCAACCCCCGATGGGCCGTGACGCCAATACGCCGGACTGGGTTCAGCATCTCGCCTTTGAAGTGGCGGATATGGATGCCCTATATGCGGCAAAGGCGCATATCGCGGCGCAGGGCGTGGCCGTCATCGGCCCGACATATCACGGCATTTTCCGGTCGATCTATTTCTTTGATCCCAACGGCCATCGGCTGGAACTGGCCTGCAATATCGGCACGCCCGATCAATATGCCGAATTGCGCCGCGTGGCGCCGCTTATGCTGGCGGAATGGAGCCAGACCAAAAGGGCGCCGCGCCATGCGGACTGGCTCCACAAGGATCCGGGTGTCGAGGCTTAATCGCCCGTAAACACCGGTGGGCGCTTTTCGACAAAGGCGTTGATCGCTTCGCGATTATCGGCCGTTTCATGGACAATGGCCTGATAAGCGGCCGACAATTCCAGAATATCCGACATGCGGCTGTGCTGGGCCTCGCGCAGCAGGCGCTTGGTCAGGCGCAGCGCACGGGGCGGATTGCAGACGATCCGTTCGGCCATGGCCAGGGCGGCCTCCATTAATTCATCATCCTCAACCACTTGGCTCACAAGGCCAATGTCCTTGGCCGTGGCGGCATCAAACCGGTCGCCGGTAAAGAACAGCTCTGCGGCCTTGGCATAGCCCAGCACCTGTTGCAGCGCCCAGGCGCCGCCATCGCCGGGCACGATCCCGACCTTGATAAAACTGCACGCAAACAGCGCGCTTTTCGCTGCAATGCGAATGTCGCACAGACAGGCCAGATCCGCGCCCAGGCCAACCGCATGGCCGTTCACAGCGGCAATGGCGGGAATTTCAACATCAAGCAGCGCGCGCGCCACACGCTGCACGCCACGCCGATAATTGGCACGCGTGGAATCGGGTTGATCCAGGACACCAATGCCTTGCCGTTGCTGCATCGATTTCAAATTGCCGCCCGCGCTAAAAGCCTTGCCGGTCCCCGTCAGGATGATGCAGCTGACGGAGCGGTCGTCGTTGAGCGCCTGCAAGGTCGCGCAAATATCTTCGCAATCTTCATGCGTGCCGATGGCATTCATCGTGTCCGGCTTGTTCATCCGCAAAATGGCAATCCGGCCCTGCCGCTCAACCTTCAGAAAATCACCCATGATGTCAGTCCTCTCTAATGCGTGGCCCGCTATCGCACGGCCAAGACTGAGAGAAAAGACGGGCGGATGCAGCGCACGTGCCGGGGCGTGCAGTTGCCGGACTTGACACAAAGGTGCAGGATCGCGTTCACGCCCGCCAGGCCGCAAGGGATAAGCCATATGACATCACATCAGTTTATACGTTGCGACGGCCAGATGCAGCGGCCGTGCCGTGCCATGGCGACCGCCGCGGCGTGGGTGCGCATGGCAACCATTTTGTGGGACAAGGGCTAAGCCATGGACATACGGCCTTTGCCGTTGCCCGGCGTTTTTGAAATCATTCCGCCTCGTTTTGAGGATGCACGCGGCTATTTTACTGAAAGCTGGAACCGGGAAACGCTGGCACGGGCCGGTTTTGATCTGGATTTCATGCAGGATAATCAGTCATTGACGCGCATCGCGGGGACGGTGCGTGGTTTGCATTATCAGGCGCCGCCCAAGGCACAGGACAAATTGATCCGCGCGACGCGTGGGCGCGTTTTTGATGTCGTGGTTGATGTGCGGCCGGGCTCTTCCCATTTCCGGCGCTGGTCTGCGGTGGTGCTTGATGCCGCCCTTGGCAATCAGATCCTTGTGCCTCAGGGTTTTGCGCATGGTTTTCAGACGTTAGAACCGGATTGCGAGGTGCAGTACAAGGTGACGGCGCCCTATGCGCCCGATCTGGATCGCGCCATACGCTGGGATGATCCGGCGCTTGCGATTGCTTGGCCGCTGCCGGTGGATGCGGATCAGCTCTCTCCAAAAGATGCCGCCGCGCCCCATTTGGCGGCCCAAGATACGGGCTTTTGACATGGCCGAAAAACCCAGTCTCCTCATCACGGGTGGCGCCGGCTTTATCGGCAGTGCCCTGTGTCGGCATCTGATCGCAAGCGGCGCTTATCGCGTCGTCAATGTGGATAAGCTGACCTATTCGGGCTGTCTGGCCTCGCTCACGCCCATTGCCGCATCACCGGATTATGTTTTTTATCAGGCTGATATCTGTGATGGCGCCACGATGCGGCGGATTATGGCGGATGAGGCGATTGATGCCGTGATCCACCTTGCAGCGGAAAGTCATGTCGATCGTTCGCTTGATGCCCCGGCGGTTTTTGTGGAGACCAATGTCGTCGGCACGGTGACCTTGTTGCAGGCCGCGCTTGACCATTGGCGGCATTTGCCAGCGGCAAAGCGCGATCATTTCCGCTTCCACCATGTGTCAACAGATGAAGTTTTTGGCGACCTGCCCTTTGATGGCAGCAGCTTCACCGAAGACTCGCCTTATCGTCCCTCATCACCCTATGCCGCGTCCAAGGCCGCATCGGACCATTTTGTCCGGGCCTGGCACCATAGTTTTGGTCTGCCAGTCATTTTGTCGAACTGTTCCAATAATTACGGCCCCTACCAGTTTCCGGAAAAACTGATCCCGCTGATGATCCTTAACGCGCTGGCAGAACAGCCCCTGCCTGTTTACGGGCGTGGAGACAATGTGCGGGATTGGCTGTTTGTTGAGGATCATGCAGCGGCGCTGGTCACCGTTTTGACAACAGGTCAGGTCGGGCAAAGCTATGCCGTTGGCGGGGAGGCGGAACGCACGAATCTGGACGTTGTCGAGGCCATTTGTGATCTGCTGGACCGCCGTCGGCCACCGCGCACAGTGCAGCAGCGGCGCGACCTCATCACCTTTGTGGCGGACCGCCCCGGGCATGACCAGCGCTACGCCATTGATTGCCGCCGGATCAAAGAGGATCTTGGCTGGACGCCGCGCATCGATTTTGACACCGGCCTTGCCCGCACCATCGACTGGTATCTGGCGCATGAGGATTGGTGGGGGCCGCTGTGCGCCCGGCCTGAAACCGGCATGCGGCGCGGAGTATTGGGGTGATGCGGGCGCTGATCCTCGGTCAATCCGGGCAGGTCGCCCAGGCCCTGATGCAAAGCCGGGGCGGCATTGAGGCTCAGGCCTTGGGACGCCCCGATATTGATTTGGCGGACCCTGCGGGGCTGATCCGCGCCATCGGCCGGATCGGCCCGGATATTGTCATCAATGCAGCGGCCTATACCGCGGTCGACCGCGCGGAAAGCGCGCCAGAGGCCTGTTTTGCCATCAACCGCGACGGCGCAGCGGCGGCGGCCCAGGCGGCGGCGGACCTCGCGATCCCGTTTCTGCACTTGTCGACCGATTTTGTCTTCGATGGCACCAAGGCGCAGCCTTATGGGGAAGAGGATCTGCCCTGTCCTTTGAATGTCTATGGCCAATCAAAATGGGCCGGGGAACAGGCCGTGCGCGCGGCCCATCCGCAGGCGGTGATCGTTCGGCTGTCCTGGGTCTATGCCGCGCAGGGCCATAATTTTGCGCGCACCATGGTGCGGCTGGCGCAGGTGCGCGATGAGATTGGCGTTGTGGACGATCAATGGGGCCGCCCGACGGCGGCTGAGGATATTGCGCCTGCCCTTTGGCGTCTGGCCCAAGCTCTGGTCGCCGGACCATCGCCGCACCAGCTTTATCATCTTGGGGCGCAGGGTGTGGCGAGCTGGGCCGATTTTGCGGATCAGATCATGGCGGCTTCGCGCGCGCGTGGCGGGCCTGTGGCGACCATTCGGCGGATCACCAGTGCCGATTACGCGGCATCTGCCCAGCGTCCGGCCAGATCGGTTCTCGATCTGTCACGGCTGACCCGGGATTGGGGGGTGGTGTTGCCCGATTGGCGTGAAAGCTGCGACCGGATCGTCGCCCAGATCGTGGCCGGATCAGCTTAAAAGGACGATCGGGCTGGAGGGGTGCCAGTGCAGCGACACCTTATCTCCCCAATTGAAATCTTCCTGGTCCCAGCGCGACAAATTGGGCCGTGACACGCGGATCGTGCGGCCGCTGTCCAGCCGAACGTCATAAATGGTAATATCGCCCAGATAGGACATGCCCTTGATCTGCCCCTGGGCGACATTGGTTCCCGCCGGGCTGTCTTTCGCCTTGGCGCGGCCGACGGGCAGCATCGTGATCTTTTCGGGGCGAATGGCCACCCAGACGGTTGTTTCATGCGCCCCTGTGACGCCATGGTTTAAGAAAGCGCGGCCAAGTTCAGGGCAATTCACCTCGGCCTTTTCGGGTTCATCGACGGTCAGCGTGCCTTCGAAGATATTCACCGATCCAATGAAATCGGCCACGAAGCGATTGGCCGGATGTTCATAAAGGTCTGACGGGGCGGCAAGTTGCGCGACATCCCCCTTGTTCATCACGGCGATCCGGCACGCCATTGACAAGGCTTCATCCTGGTCATGCGTCACGGTGACAAACGTGATGCCGACATTGTCCTGAAGCTCAGCCAGTTCAAACTGCATCTGGGCGCGCAGCTTGGCATCCAGCGCGGACAAGGGTTCGTCCAAAAGCAGCACCTTGGGCCGCATGACAAGGCCACGGGCGAGCGCAACGCGCTGGCGCTGCCCGCCTGACAATTGGTCGGGCATACGTCCGCCCAGCCCGCCCAAGCTCACGAGGTCCAGCGCCTCTTCAACGCGCGTGCGGATTTCCGACGTGCCGACCCCAGCAATCTTCAGGCCATAAGCCACATTGTCCGTCACCGACATGTGCGGGAATACGGCATAGCTTTGGAACACCATGTTCACGGGCCGCCGGTTGGGCGCAACCCCGGCCATATCCTGCCCATCGATCAGGATTTGCCCGTCGCTTGGCATTTCAAAGCCTGCAATCATGCGCAGCAGCGTCGTTTTGCCGCAGCCTGACGGGCCCAGCAGCACGAAGAATTCCCCCTCCAGAATATCAAGCGACACATTGTCGACGGCAACCATATTGCCGAACGTCTTGGTCACGTTGCGAATGGAGATGACGGGCTTTTTCTCGGTCATGCCGTGGCCTTGGTAAAATCCTGCAGCTTCAGCGCCACAGTGGTGAGGATGATGGTGAGGAGGATCAGCAAGGCCGAGGCGGCGTTGACCTCTGGCGTCACCGAAAAACGGACCATGGAATAGACTTTGACCGGGAAGGTGATCGTATTCGGCCCGCTGGTGAAGAAGGTGATGACGAAATCATCAAGGCTCAGCGTGAAGGCCAGCAACGCCCCGGCGATAATGCCCGGTTTCATATGCGGCAGCAGGACATCCCGAAAGGTCTGCCATTCGCTGGCGCCCAGATCCTTCGCGGCTTCTTCCTGTTCCTTGTTGAACCCGGCCAGACGTGCACGCACGACCATCGTCACAAAGGGAAAGCAGAAGGTGATATGGGCAACGGTGATGGCCGAAAGGCTGAACGGCCAGACCAAGTCGGTCGGCCAATCCACCCGCGCGAAAAAGACCAGCATGGCGACGCCCATGCAGATTTCCGGCACCACAATGGGCAGCGCCATGACGCCTTCCAGCCCGGCCTTCATGGGAAAGCGGAACCGCCAAAGCAGAACCGCCGCCAGCGTCCCCAGTACGACACTGACCAGCGTTGCCAGAAAGGCGATCGTCAGCGAATTGATGAGCGCTTCGACCAGCGCGTCATTTTCAAAGACTTTTCCATAATATTTCAGCGTGAAGCCGCGCCATACGATGTTGCGGCGGGAATCGTTGAAGCTGAACAGAATAAGCGCCAGCAGCGGCGCGTATAAAAAGAACAGCGTCGATGCGACCCATGCCCGCATCCAGAGCCGCCGGGTATAGTCGAGCGGCGCAATCGGGGTGCGTTTGAAAAGCGCCCTCATCGCGTTTCTGCCTTGCGGTTGCGCAGGGCCTGCAAGGCGATCAGAATGAAGGTCGCATACATCAGCAGGAAGGATAAGGCGGCGCCAAAGGGCCAGTCATTCGCCCGCTTAAACTGGCGTTCAATGACATTGGCGATCATCTGGCTGTCTGTCCCGCCCATTAGATCCGGCGTCAGATACGCGCCGAGTGCGGGCACAAAAGTGATTATGACGCCGGAGATAATGCCGGGGGCGGCAAGCGGTGCGACAATCTGAACCAGTGTGCGGAAATGGCCGGCGCCCAGATCCAGACTGGCCTCAATCAATGATTTGTCGAGCCGATCCAGCGCCGCATACAGCGGCAGCACCATGAAGGGCAGGTGGACATAGACCAGCCCCAAAACAACCGCGAAATTATTGTACAGCAGCGGTAGCGGTTCCCATGCTGGCAGCGGGCTGAGGCCAATAAGTGCCTTGAAGCTGCTGGCACTTTCCCAGAACCAGCCCAGCGATTTGTTCACATAGCCCTGCGTGCGCAGCACGGTGATGAGGGCATAGGTGCGAATGAGCAAATTGGTCCAAAAGGGCAGCATAACCGCCAGCAACAGCCATGGCCGCCATTTGGGCTGGGCAAAGGTGATGGCCAAGGCGACTGGAAAACCGATGATAAGGCACAATAAGGTCGTCAGCGCGGCCACCGCCACCGACTTGCCGAAAATTTCCAGATACAGCGGCTCAAGCGCGCGCGCATAATTGGCAAAGGTGCCGGAAATATCGATCTCGGTCAGGCCGACATTGCGCCCGAAACTGTACAGCCAAACAACGCCAAGGGGGATCAGGAAAAAGGCGATGAGCCACAGGACGGGCGCTGTTGCCAGCGCCGCAAACGCTGCCCTGTGCCGTTTCCAGTCCTGCACCTGTCAATCCCCCCGGCGCGATGTTCAGGCCGCGCGGACGCGGGTGAAAGCCTCTTCGTAAAGTGGCTGCAGCGTTTCATTATAGGCCGCATATTCGCACTTGGCGAGGCGATCGGCGGGCGGGAAGATGACCGGATTATTCTTGTAGCTATCGGGCATCAGCGCCTTGGCGGCGGCATTGGGGGTGGGGTAGAGGATCGTTTCGGTGATCTTCTTGCCGGCCTCTGCATCCAGCAGATAATTGATGAACGCATGGGCATTTTTCGGATGCTTGGCGCCCTTGGGGATGCACAAGGTATCGGAATTGAGCTGGCTGCCTTCCTGCGGCACGACGAAATCCAGATCATCGTCTTCTGTCATCGCCTGGGCAAGATCGCCATTATATTCCAGAACCAGGTCGACTTCACCCGACAACAACAGATCCTGCCCATTATCTTCATGGAAGGCTTTGATATTCGGCTTTTGCCGGATCATCATCTGTTCGATTTGCTTGATATCCGCCGCGGTGAGCGCGTTGACCGACTTGCCCAGATATTTGCCATAGAGGCGGATCATGTCGCCCGCTTCGGACAGAACGGCGATCCGCCCCTTATATTCGGCAGAGTCGAACAGCACCTTCCAGCTTTCAGGCTTGGCCTTCACCTTGGACTTGCGATAGCCGATGCCCAGCACCAGCCAGGTATAGGGCAGGCTGAACTTGCGGCCCGGATCATAAGCAACATCGATGAAGCTGGGGTCGATATTCTTGATATTGGGGATCTGGGCATGGTCCAGCGGCAACAGCATGTCTGCTTTCACCATGCGTTCGACAAAATCATTCGACGGAACGATCACGTCATACCCCTGATTGCCCGCGCGCAGCTTGGCAAAAAGCTCATCATTGGTGGCAAACAGCGACATTTTGACGTCGATATTGCTGGCGCCCTTAAAGTCCGCGAGCGTCGTTTCCCCGATATAGGTGTCCCAATTGTAGGAGTTGAGTACCGGCTCTTCTCCGGTGGAGATCTTGGCTGCGCCTTCCTTCTCACCACAGCCGGACAAGGCACCGGCAAAGCTGATGCCGATGGCGGCAGCCCCCATGGTTTTCAGAATGGAGCGTCGGTTGGCGCGGAATTCCTCAAGCGACATGCGGTGGTTCATGACGGCGACTCCCTGTGATCGGATGGTTCTGAGTCCGGCTATGCTGCCGACAAAAGCTGTCCGTGCAAGCGGAAATTTTGCAGTGCGGTACAAATCCCCGTGCACAAAAGGGCTTTTCGACAGGGGCGCGATGCATCATGGTAGCGAAATGACACAAGACGCCATCCGCTATTCCCGCACGGCGATGCTCTTGCACTGGGCTATCGCCATTCTTCTCGTCCTGAATTTCGGTTTGGGAGAACGCACAGAGGATCTGCGTGAGGGCCCGGAGCTGTTCTGGGCGATGCAGCTGCACAAATCGATCGGCATCACGGTGCTGTTGCTGACGATCTGGCGGTTGGCGCTGCGGCTTTTGACACCGCGGCCGCCAAAGGCCGCAGATGGCCCCGTTTTTCAGGCGTTTTCGACTGCGGTGCATTGGGGCTTTTATGCCGTGATGCTGTTGGCGCCGTTGTCCGGCTGGGTCATTGTTTCAACGGCCAAGGTGCAATTGCCGACGCTGTTGTTCGATATTGTGCCTTGGCCCAGCCTTCCGAATTTCGGCCATGACGTGCATGAAGCCGCTGAAGAGGCACATGAAATCCTGACCAAGGCGATGATCCCGCTCTTGGCGCTGCATCTGGTGGGTGCCGTACGCCACCAGTTCCTGCTGCGCGACGGGCTGGTTGAACGGATGGTGCCGGCCAAGCGCGTATCGGTGCTGGGTTTCGCAGCACTTGTCGCCAGCCTGGCCTTGGCCTTTGTGGCGGGCAAAAGCTGGCCCGCGCCTGATGTTGCAGCGCCGGGTGAGCCTTTGCCCGATTTCCAGTCTGCACAGGGCACAGATGCCCCAAAGCCCGCCACGGTGACGTCAGCGGCGCCGGTAACATCCCCGGCAGCGCAAATGGCCGCGGCCCCCGTGCCGGTTGCCCGCTGGCAGGTTGTGCCGGGTGGCCAGCTGGGGTTCAAGGTCATGGTCAATGGCGAAGAGGTGCAGGGCCGGTTTTCTGACTGGACGGCCGATATCCGTTTTGACCCCGAACAGCTCGACAAATCCTCGATCCGCGCGACGGTGCGGCTGGCGTCGGTTGCCAGTGGTGATCAGGGCCGCGATGGCATGTTGCAGGGCGATGACTTCTTTGGGGCAGCGCGCCCAATGGCGCGCTTTACCGCAGAGCGCATCCGGGCACGGGGCGGCAATCGCTATCAGGCGGATGGTGCCCTGACCCTTAAGGGTATCTCACAGCCGCTCTCCCTTGCCTTTTCGTTGAACATCCGGGGGGATCGCGCCCAGGCGCAGGCGGCCACCCGGTTTGACC
>JACCDO011784516.1_pt1 | contig 20250 bp, 11 predicted proteins | sample 7446101 | NCBI WGS metagenome assembly JACCDO01 (sample SAMN15323440, study PRJNA562643) | freshwater metagenome | isolation source: river surface water | place: USA:Blue River Watershed | collected 2017-08-16
ACTTAACAAAGGCGTAATTCATTGGATATTTAATAATATCATTGGTTCTCTTCAGTTGTACCTCGCGCAGCTCTCCGTAAATAGAGAATAACGATATAATGTCATTTGTTGAAGTAATTTCTTGTGGAATGTTGCCTACCCAAAGCGTGGTTGGTTCATTCACAAATACATTGTCCGAGTTCGACGTGGTTGTTGGTGAAATGTCGGTGGTACTGCAGGGCTCCGCATCAGGCGAGACAATCTCTACGCATGGTGGGTCACAGTGGCTCATTTCTCGCTGTAATTATATCTATTTTTGAAGAAAATGTAGTCAACCAAGTGTCGCTCATACAGGCCAACGGTACTCATTCGAATCATTTGGGTGATTTGCTGTTTGTCGTCTAGCTACATGGTAAATAAGTGATATGCAATCGATTAGTTAGGCACTAAACACTTTTATATTTTCAGTCAGCTACTATTGGTGCAGATAGTATTGCCTATTACCCTAATACTTACAGTTTGGTTCAAAGTCGTGTTGAATAGTCTAACTCTTGCTGAAATACTAAATACACAATAAATACACAATAAAATTTACTTTAAAGTTTAATATAGTACCGGTGGACCGATTTCAGAAATCAGAATTTCTACCAAAAAATAAAATCGAAGAAAATTAGGTTTCTTCATCGGTTTCCTTAACGGCTCTGTCATACGGATCTGCCTCGACACAGAGAGGGCTTCGCTGATAGCACCGATTGTTCGAAGAATAAATGTCGATTGGAGACGCACATTACAGCTATGACAGTAATAAAATCGACAAAGTAAAATCTGACAAATTGTGGATGACGAATCCGAAATACTTTCAGAAAGTCAATATATCGCCATCGGCGACAGCAAAAATGATGATTCATGCACAGTTTGGCGTTGATAAAGGAATTAAAAAAGGTGGTAAACCAATAGAAGTAATGGGATTGCTCATCGGACGTCCTGATGCTGATAACCCTCGTGAAATCATTATATCGGATGCACAGCCCATACCAATCGAAGGATTTGAAACATCTGTAGTTGCAAATGATGAAAAATCTATTGTACATATGATAGAAGTGGGTGAAACATTAGAAGCAACTCGTAAAGAAGTTATCATTGGTTGGTATCATTCCCATCCATTCGAGGTTGATGTTAACAGTCATTGTTACCTCTCGGGTACAGATATATTGACACAATCATCGTGGCAGAAAACTGAGGATAGAAATGGTAATCCGTTTGTATCAATTGTCATAGACCCATTGAGGTCGATTTCTAAAGGACGTCCAGAATTATGTGCATTTCGAGTATACCCAGCTGAATATAATCCTCCACAAAATGAGACTCCCGATGGTACATTTGTTAATGACGAGAAAACTCGGCTTGAGAAATGGGGTTCATCATGGAACCGTTATTACAAGTTAGAAGTTTCGTTTTTTATGTCTTCATTAGCACAGAACACTTTGACTATTCTAAAAAATAACTTTTTGTGGCAAAATGTATTTGTCAGTAACGACCAAAATGATAGTGAGAAGCGGACGACGGATCGCATACAGAATATAACCGACAGAATGGCAACGTATGATCCCACCAAGCCTTTGACCTCAAAGATGTTCAAAACTAATGGTGGTTCTGAGGAGTCTGGTGGTGCACTTGCCAAGCCAGCCCAATATAGTGAGGAATTGAGTGTTGAACAGTGTAATTCTTGTATGCTGCAGCAGGCCAAAGCGCATATATTTTCTGTATAATAATTAACTTTTGCAGTGCATGGAAAATGCTATTTAAGACCAATGTTAAAATTACAAATATAAGAAATATAAACAAATCTAACTGCGTTAGATACCAAGGGTTTTGTCACGTTCGAGTCTCTTCTTCTCTTTCGTCAATGATTTTTTAAATCTATTTTTAAGTATCTCTAGTTTAGCGATGCACTCCTTCTCGACTACGCGCATCTGATTTGCTGACTCTATTTTAATCGCTTCTATTGATGCGGTATAATCCTCTCGAAGTTTATTATTAATATCCTGGTAGGTATTAACATTCTGTGTAAGTAGTTCGACTTTATTCTCTAATTCCTTGACGCGATCGTCCTTATCACTGCACGTCTTCTGCATATGCGTCAGTTTGGCTTGGGTCTCACTCTTGATTGATGCATATTTAATACGTTCGCTCTCATATGTATACTCTCGCTTTCGCAATTTCTCAGTTATTGCTTCATTTTCCTTCTTTATTCTTGTTAGTTCGGATTTCATATTGTCCATTTCCTTCCGTTCCTCTTCCATGGCTGTGTGACGTGTGGACTCTAACTTACGGTTACTGTTTCGAGCATCCATTAGCTCTAGTTCTAATGAAACAATTTTTTTATTCAAATCTTGCAATGGTTGCTGATATCCTCGTCTGATATCACATTCAATCGCTTCCATGCGACATTGGTAATCCATACACTCTCGATGTGATCGGCGGACTAAGTCTTCACGATTTAATAATTGATTACGCAAGATTTCAATGTTGTTATTCAAGTCGTGGACCTCGTTTTCATATCGCTTTTTAATATCATTTTTTTCATCTTGTACATCCTTCACTAACACCTCCAACTTATTTATTCGATCCATTGAATCTTTCTTCAATAAACTAATCTCGTGAGTAATCTCGTCGTTTGTTGATTGCAGGAGTCGCAGCTGTGAATCTTTCTTTTCGATAGTTGCTACTAATAAATTTAAACGTTGATCGGTTGCTAACTTTTCACTATCATTTGTGATAAGGGATGCCTTGAGTTTCGCACTTGCTTCTTCTTGTATGGACTTATACTGCTCCAGTTGAAGCACTGCATTATCCGCCTCTTCTCTGCAGGAGACAACTTCTTCACGAAGCTTCTCAATAACACGTTGTAATTCCATTTCTCTATACTTTAATTTACGTATAGCCTCATCACTATCGTTAGCAAATCCTCTTTCTTTAAGTTTATTATTTTCCTCCTTATATGAGTTGCAAATTGCTTCCATCTCGTGCTTTACTCGTGCAATGTCATGCTTTGAGTTATTCACTAGAAGATCTTGTTCAGTTATATATCGAGTAATTTCACGTTTACAAATGAATACTTGTTCTTTCAATGATTCAAGTTCAGCATCTTTCAATGCGATACTTTGACGGTGAGGAATCTCCAACTCCTCTTGAATCTTTAATCGGATGATGTCCACATCTTGTGGTGCAAATTTTTCTCTCAACAATTCAAATTCTTTCGTTTTTTCCGCTAATTGAACCTTGACATGTTCTAAGAATGCTTCACTTTGTCTTTCAGCCTCTAACTTCTCATTCAATGTGATCAAATAGACCTCATTAACATCGTCGTACCTCTTGCGCATCTCGATGTAGTCGCCCTTCAAAATTTCATAAGACTCACGAATAGCTACATTTTCACTGTCTAGCTGTCGAATTCGACTGATAGCCTTCTCTAACTCGATCTTCAGCTCCGTCACGGATGACAGCAAGTTCGAATTGCTGTAATCGTGTGGCTGCGATGCAAACGAGCGCTCGTTTCCCGCCATTTGCGAAGTACTTTTTACTACTTTACTTAATTTTTTTTAACGAATTTCAAATATGGTGCCGGTGCCGTGTTTGGGAAGAAGAATATTAACTATACTAGACGAAGCTTTCTACGTCCACTTGCTACGTGTCTCAATGGTGTCTCTTAAATCTGTGAATATAGATGATCTCTTATTAATGCAATTTAAAGTATACATGATCAGAAAGGTGTAGATGATTACATAAATAGACGCAGGAATAATAGTTATGAAAAATTGGAGATGGTCGAATGACATTAGAATTTACTCGTTATAGTGGGGATGGGGGTCTGTAAAAGTATATGACTCTTGACAATAGTTTCAGAACAATCATATAGCTTAAAAATTATTGATCCTTGTGATTGTTATAGATGAAACACTACAGACTTAACTTAATTCCATTAAAAGAAAGCATCAGAGTATAGCATGTGCATATAAAATATTGAGATCATTTCATAATTCTAATACCTTCTAATATTAAAATTTTCTTATACATTTACATTCCTATCTTATCTATCTATAGTATATTTATGCACAGAGATTGGTTCTTTTCTTCAACCTCCTTCGCAATAAAACTTTCCTTCCATCTTTAGTCCTTACTCTGGCTAGAAACCCGTGTTTTCTTTTTCTACGAATTAATGATGGTTGAAATGTTCGTTTTATATACATAATACTTTCTTCAATAAGATCACGCAATAAACTGCCACTCGTACTGGTGCTACTACTTGCACTAGGGCTCACTTGATGATCTAATGTGTCATATCTACTAACTCCTAATATGTTGTTGACGTATCCAGTGAGTTGCGACAATAAATTGTGACCAGGTAATGGTTGATGGAAGTTTGGATTGACCACCAAGCAGTGATAACGCGTCGACAAGGAACATGTTCTTGGCGCGATTCGCAGTGGTGCGAGCCGCAGCGGTCGAAGAGCCAGACCTAGGGACATCACGGTGTTCTTTCGTTTCGGTACTTTTTGGCAAATGGAATTCGCTCAATTGTTTCAGGCCCTCCGTCGGCGTCCGATTAGAATAGTTTAATTAAATAGAAAAAAGTACGGATTAAACGGGTTACGGATTAAAGATTAGAAGTTAGCTGTCAGTGATCACTTACATACTGAGGAAACAATTACACACTTAAAATTAATTATGATTAATAAATATCTTGAAAATGAAGCATTTATCAGTGAGTACGGTGCTTTCGCGAAGGAAAGCGCTCTATTTTCTAACCACGTGGTGAAAATAACTTTATTTTTTATTACAGGTACTAGTGAGGCTCGGGCTTTTTCAAAAATGTGGCGATCAAAAAAAAAACCAGCGATTTTGATCAAATCTTTCCCGTAACGAAGCTAGAAACGACGTGAGAAGCGAAGCGGGAGAACAGAGAAGCGATGAGCCAGGAAGATGCAACCCCCGTCTTGGTCGGCGACGAGCTGGGCCTCGCATTCAACAACTTTTTTCGAGTTGCTAAAGCAATAAGTGATTTACCAAAAGCAAAATCATCGGTATCATCCTAGTTGCACTATTTTTATGCTAAATTCACGTTATTCAATAATTTCTCGTCCGCCAATATTGAACAGTAGACATTTATCTCATTTATATCTCATTTTCTTTCTATTAATTTTTAGATAATATTTGAACGAATGCAACCATTAGTACACGAGCTCAATTCTGGAAATGATAATCAATTGTTTATGCCTATTGGAGGCATTCTCAATAGATCATACAGTATTGCTGCTAAGAGTTCGTCGATATTTACACATTTTTTACCAGCAAAAGATGTTAGTGATATTGAAAAGTTAGCTGTAAATGTAACAATAGGGAAGAAAAAGGTATCTGTCATTCCAGCTATTTCCGATGACGTTAGTGGCATTTGCGCATTGAATTTCATGGATATAATTGATCTATTTTGTGATGGATATTATGATCGTAATGCAGAGCCTAAGACAACTATGCCATTGCCTTCTAATTGCTTATATTTTATATCTTACGTGGATTTGATAACTCAAAAGTATCAACCAGAATCTATTAGATCTGTTAATGATATGATTTTTTGTCAAGTTGACAAGCCCGCTGCACTTGAGTCTATTGTTAAAAGCGCTAAAAAGACAAGTAGTTCTGTTAAAAAGACAGTTGAATTTTCTAGTGTGCAAACTCCTGTCGCTACAACCGTCTCAACCAGGGGTCAAAAGGATTTATCCTCCGCCGGCTCCAATTCTTCTGGTTGCACGAGTGTTGATACTGCTAGCACTTACAGTGTTACCAGTAGCGGTGGCAATGTCAGTGTGTCAATGTCACCATTAGCTATTGATAATAGTTTAATCAATACGGATATGAAATTTATCAGCAAACCTTCCCCCCGCCCAATTGCTGTCAACAAAGTGCTTCATCGTGTTAATGGCCCGAGTAATTATAATTCTCAGAGTCAAAATACAACGATTCCACCAAATGATCGTTGGAGTCAATATTGGTCTGCATTAAAATCTGTCGGGTGGCACTTGAAAGAATTTAAACATGACGAAATCGTTTATATGGAAATGTATATCAGTCCCCTTTCGGTCACTACTGTTAAATCTGCTTTTGAAAATGGGATTGAAAATTTAAATTATTTCGTATCTAAAAATGCAATGATGGACTTGATTGATTCAAATCATTGTTATGATTCGGATTTCAAATTGTGGGAAATATTGCAGAAACACGGTTGGGTGTCCACCCCCGTTACTTTCAAGGAAGCTAAGGGCATTCTTAAGCAAGTTGATCCTCAGATAGAGTTCTCGGAAGCGATGGTGAAAGATTCGAAGCTATTTACTTACAAGTATGTCCCTCCCGCAAGTAAGAAAAATGCGTGGACACCCATCATCGGATTGCATATATTCAACAATTATGTAGCATTGTTGCAATACATTTCTCGTTTCCCTTATTTACTTCAAGATGACAAGACTTTAGCTACGACATTAGAAAAACAGCAATGGACGAAGGCTAGGAAGGATGTTTATATGTTCACACCTTTTGGTTCTAAGAATGCGATTGAAATGAGTATAGGTGATATCAGGCATGAATTATGGCAGCGCCCTGCACTATTGTACCAAAATTTATCAATAGATTATAAATTCTTGACTGATGCTATTACTATTCCCTACGAGAAGGCGCTGGAATTCGTCCCAAACTCAATTAAAATTGGATCCGTAATGAAAGCAAATAAGGTTGACAGTGCGAAGGAGCCGTCAGTAGAGAGTGTAGGTGCAGTCCGCCAAGTTGACACTCCTGCCCCAATTGTACCCAATTCGATATCTCCCATCACTCCTATCTATGACTTAGATCGTTGTAGTGAAATAAAGAAACTTGCAGAAGATTTGGTGAAACATTTTGATGCTGATAAGTACATCAAACTATGTCGCAAAACTCAATGGCAAGTGTACCCGATAGTCGACTTGAATCTAGCAAAGAGTAAGCCTGGCGATTGGTTCAAACACGAAAAGGTGGTAGTCAATACTCTATCTCTTTATTCCAAGGAACGCAAGGATTACGAAGTAGGAATTGATTATTTCTTCTGTGAGAAAGATATTGTACATTATTTGGCACATTTTGGTTGTATGGAAGCTGTTACCAAGCCTAGAAATTATCGTTATCTAAAAAGTGTAGTTGACTATTCTGACTCGACTCAATGGAGTATCCACAAACGCATTAAGGATATTGCGCAGCAGCTATTTGATTACAAGTATAGTGAAACCCAATTCGTTAGTTATGAATTATTGACGGCGTATTTGAAGGATGAGAAGTGGAGTTTCCTTCCGAATAAAAAGATGAACACCGTCGTCGTTGTGCCACCATGGAATCCATCTCAGGACATCAGTGACAAGCATAGGGAAGGTTGTGATTACTTCATTGGAGAGTTAACTTACGATAAATTTACTTATCCTGCTTTGATTACGTATATTCTAACGAATGGGTTGAATCCAAAGGTTGGTAATACGGTTGAAGCGGTAGTGGCAAGTCCCGCGTCAAATGACTCGATGCAGATTGCAATTAACGACTTGATATTTCTTGTTGCGGACTTAAAGAATGATGAAACAGGTGACAAATATAAGCATAAAAGCAAGAATACACTTGTTGGTGACTACATGTTACCGATTGGATGGCATAATGGCATTAGGGTATCTTCAAAGGGTATAAGTGATGAAGCGCAAATTATGGTAGCACCTTGGAATCAATTTGAAGCATTGGGTTGGAACGATAAAAAATGGACATTAGACACAGCCCAATTAGTCGAGGATAAAGATTACATACTCAGAGATAACATTTGGAAGGTGGTGGGTGAGAAGCATAATGGACGAATCAGTAGAGAAGACCTATTTGGTATCACGAGTACTGCTGGTGGATTAAAGCGAAAGATACCAATTAAAATAGAAGAAGAACAGCCTATAGCTAACACTGCTGTGTCCAACAAGAAAGGGAAGAGTAATAAAGTCGAATCCGCGGACAAAGAAGAGGTTTCAGTCGTCGCTTCTGCTCCTAACAAGAAAGGGAAGAGTAATAAAGTCGAATCTGCGGACAAAGAAGAGGCACCAGTCGTCGTTCCCAAAAAGAAAGGCAAGAGTGATGAGGTTGAATCCGCGGACAACGTCCGTTCAGATGTCCAAATGGCTGCTGTTACCACGTTGATGAAGAACGGGAAGGTGAAAGAACCTGCTCGTGAGCCTAAAAAGAAGTCTAAAGTGGCTGATGTTCCAGTAACTCCAGCTAGGGGCGATGTTGCTCCTGGAAGGAGTCCGCATACCGGGAGTGCATACCCCCCTGAGGATACATTGAAAATAACCCTTAGGGAACTTATCGATAAAACGGAAGATGGTTCGGATGCAAAAAAGATTGAGATAACCCGTCATACGTTGAATGAGATTATCACTGCATGCTTGTTGGATTTAAATTGGATACGAGGTGAGTGTCTGAACTATGGAAATACTGTATTAGTTCCAGAATGGACGCAAAAGAAAAAAGGATGGAATAAAACGACTAATAAATTGAATACAAAGAATCTTACTGCAGACAAAGACTATGTCTTGCATGATAATGTCTTTGACTTCGTAAAAGCGCGTGAAGGAAATGTCTCTTTCGAGGATATATTTGGTGCTATGGAGGTAGTCACTGAAAGTGACGGTACGCCGGATAAAACGAATAAACGATCCACCAGCGCCACACAATTCATGTCTATTGCTTCGCCTACTTCCCCGATGACAGCAGCGGAGGAGATGATATGGATAGTATACAGCCTTCGAAATAACGAAAAGTATCAAAATCGAAGTAAGACTGCTGCTGTGGGTGAAGTTTTAAAATTGCTTGGCTGGATTGACGGCTATAGAAAAGGCGATGGCGCTGGAGTGTTCATACCACCATGGTTACTAAATTCTGACTACTTTACACGTAGCACATACACACTTGACGTACGAGAATTGGTTGAGAATCGAGATTTTATATTGCGCGATTCTGTCTGGGATGTTGTCAGTAAATGTGGTGGTAGAGTCGATGAATTGAGACGTGATATCTTTGTTAACGACACAGATATTAGTGAATTGCCCAAGCCAAAAAAGACTAAGACTACAGCAAATGGGGCGTCAGATGCACCAGAACTACAATTACATCATAAATCTCCAACCAAATCATTAACCCAAGCGCAGGAAACAGACTCTCATTTCGAACGATTGACTAATGCAACGAGTAGCTCACCAAATGTCGTTAGCCAAAGTAGTAATTCGGGGAATCACGCAGTGCTCAATGACAAGTTAACTCTCAGGGAGGTTATTGAAGTCACTAAATCAGCATTAAATGGTAATACTACTGATAGTCTTATTGGTCGAATTGAAGAGAGTGAAGCTATTCACAACCACATCGTATCTAGTGTCACGTCTAAGAGAGGAATAACTATATACGTTTGTGGCAGTCCTGGTGTTGGTAAAACCCTAACTGTTTCCACTGTATTAGACTCTTTCTTGTGCGACAATCAGTATGTGGTAAGTAATCCTGAAACGAATTCGCGTGAACGATTTACGGTATGTAGAGTTCAAGGCACTGCAGTCGATGCGACATCCGTGTATAGTGAACTTGCCCAGAAACTAGGAATTGTTGCAGATAATGAAGCTGATGCAAAAGTTTTGGTAAAAAATAGGTTTACCGGAGTAAACGTTGCAAGTAAAGGGAAGCGTAAGAGTGTCGATTCAAATACGGGAATGACTGTTGTAATCATTGACGAGATTGACAAAGCGTCTGATAGTATAGTGAATGAGCTAATCGCTTGTAGCAGAGCGGACGAATCCTCGCTAATTTTAATAGGCATAGCCAACACGATTACTTATGCTGAAGATAAGGATATTAGTGATACTATTGTGTTCTCGTCTTATGATGCTGAAAAATTGAAGAAAATTCTGGAAGTGCGTTATCAAGGTCTTGCTAGCGCAGAAACTTGTTCAGTCATTGCGAAGAAGCTATTAAAGACGAATAGTGATATCAGGCAATTATTACAAGTTGGTAAACAGGTGCTACAAGAGGCTGTAAGTACTATAAGTGATGCTGTGCTAGATGCGAGATGGGATAAACGTGATATCATTACCACTAAAAATGTTGTTGCTGCATTCACTACCCTTGGATTGGGTAGTAGTCAATTTATTCAAACAGTGTTGAGTCAAATAGATCAATTTGCAAGGTGCTTATTAGTATCACTTATTCTTGATGGTAAGACCACCACTAATGTTGCAGAAACAGTACCTGTATACAATACATATGCTGGCACGAAAGGTCTTGGAACGAAATCTAAAGACGAAGTGCGTGAGTTGTGTGAACAACTAAATCAGTATAATTTGTTATCTGGGGGACCCAAGAGGTCATCAGGTCGTCGTGCGGATAACGACACGTGCACTTATATGGTTGAGGTAACAGCAGAGCAAGTGTTGCGTTGTCCAACGCTTGAAAATATTCACAAAGAATCGTTGCAAAAGTATCTCAACCAACGCAATACGGTTGAAGAAGATGTCTTGTGAGTAACAACGATGTGTATAGAATGATAATGAATTATTTTAAGTAATTAATTACAAATATTTAACCTTCTCTACTTGTCAGGACAAATATAGCCATTACACCTATTAATAAATACTTCAGCAACGGATAGTCATTAAGTATGATAGTCACCATCCCGAGGTATCGCAGTGTGCCTCGGGCGCGTCCCAATATATCCTCCCTCTCCAACCATTGTTGGCCAGGCGCATACAACCCTCTATCATCTACTCTATTATTATCACCTTTCGTTAATACTTCAACTTTTCCGTTTTGCTTCTCGTGGACCTTCATAACTCTATGTACAATAGGAATATCCCTATCCTTAATTTTAAATACAACAATTTCACCAACTCTTATTGGATCATCTTGATTAACCAAAAATAATATATCGCCGCGTTGGAATGCGGGTTCCATGGAGCCACTTAGTACAACCACTACTGGCGACTCACTTTTGGTTATGAACATCAATCCCTTCCATATCATCAATGCGCTGAATACAATCATTGCTAAATTCAACGCTTGGAATGTCAACTGTCGTTTATTTTTCCAAAGCTTTTTCAGCTCAATCACCTGTGAGTTCACTGTGTCCATCATTTTCGCGCACACTTACTCTCTCACCCTCACTTATCGATCACTTACACTCACTTTACTAACTTATCACCACTCACGCACTGTGAGATTATGGAGGGATTTGGTTCCTGGGCCGCATCTGGGTCGCAGCAATAATTATGAAGAATTAAGTATTAAAAACTCGTATTTGTAATGAGCAGGGATCGGTAGTTAGAAACAGAGTCGGTGATCCTAATGGGGAAAATTACAGCGAACGAGATACGGTGAGTAAAATCAGACTTTGAATATTCTAACGGATATGATCACAACAAAAACAGGTATTGGCCAGTATATATGCGATCGCTTGTGCGTGCTTGTATCTTCTATTGAAGTCTAATAGATCATCCTTATGTTCAATATAAAGAAATTTTCTCCGACCAGGTGCTTCACCGAGCACCTATGACATATCAAGTAGTTACTCGAACACAACTGGTTGCGCTGTTCCCTGCGTAGATAGAGACGTCGCAAAAATTGCCTGATTATCATAACGCAGCTACTGTGTGTTTTATGATACCGCTAGATCCGGATCTGGCCGCATTCCTAACTGCTTACTGTTACATGGTAGTGCACTGTATTTTACAAGTTGGTTGCTATCCGCTAACTAATTGAGTGCGTTGCGATGGCGGAAGCAGCGACAGGCGGTGAGTGTATCACAGTCGTAGTGCGTTGTAGACCATTCAGTCAAAAAGAGAAAAATGACGGTTGCAAGAATATAGTTAGTATGGATATGAAGCTGAATCAGGTGGCCATATCGAATCCTGATAAATCGGGTGATTCACAGCCTAAATCATTCACTTATGACAATGTTTTTGATGAAAACACGCAACAGAAAGTGTTTTACGAGGAGTGCTGCTTTAATCTCGTCGAGAATGTATTGGAGGGTTTTAATTGCACAATATTTGCGTATGGACAAACTGGTTGTGGTAAAAGTTGGACCATGCAAGGAGGTACATCACCTGACTTGAGGGGGGTTATACCGAATGCATGTGCGCATATATTTGAATTTGTTAAAGCTTCGACAGATATTGAATTTTTAATACGATGTTCATATTTAGAAATTTATAGTGAAGAAATCAGAGATTTATTAGCAAAAGATCCAAAGAGTGCTGCAAAATGTGAGATAAAGGAGGATTCTCAAAAGGGGGTTTTTGTTAAAGGTCTCACTGATGTCGTAGTAGAAAATGAAGATCAAATCGCGATGCAATTAGAAAAGGGTTTTAAATTACGTACTGTTGCAGCTACCAACATGAATGAACAGTCGTCACGTTCTCATTCGATATTTACCATCGTTGTAGAGATGAGTACGAAAGATCCAGTATCTGGAAAAGATATGTTGCGTGTTGGTAAGTTAAATTTAGTTGATTTAGCTGGTTCTGAAAGACAGAAAAAAACTGGTGCCACTGGAGATACCCTGAAGGAAGGTGCAAAGATTAATCTATCGCTATCTGCACTTGGTAATGTAATTTCTGCATTATCGGAAGGGAAAAGCAAGCATATACCGTATCGTGATAGTAAGTTAACCAGATTATTACAAGATAGTCTTGGAGGTAATACCAAGACGTTGATGGTTGCAGCAATTGGTCCGGCTGACTTTAATTTTGATGAAAGTTTATCTACTTTACGATACGCCAATCGCGCTAAGAATATCCAGAATAAACCCAAGATTAATGAAGATCCAAAGGATACCATGTTGCGGGAGTTCAAAGAGGAGATAGAGAGATTAAAACGTATGCTCGCAGAGCAAGCGAACACACAATCAGCTGCTCCTGCAAAAACAGAGTCTGAGTTTGATTTTGCTTCAATGGTATCGAACCAAAATATGTCTAGCGACTTAATGGCAGAATTAAAAAGAAAAGAAGATGAAATTATGGCTGAACGACAGGCCAAAGACGAACTAATGCAGCGATTGAATAGATTACAAGGAAGTTTTGTGGGAGTGGGTCATGGTCCATTGAGTCCCACGCACAAAGTGATTGGAGGACTGCCTATGGTTAGCGAAGAAGTGATTCAAAAAGCAAATGCTGAACGCGAAGAGGCTGAAAGAGCAAGAAAAGAAAGAAAATTAATAAATAAAAAACGTCGCGAAGAGAAACAGAAAGAAGAACTGCAACGTGTCGTGAATGAGAAACTGGCAATGGAGAATGAGCTAGAAGAGCTAAGACGCAGTGGAGACTTTGATCAAATTCAACAAGAATTTGATAAGCATATTAAAAAAATTAAGAAAAAATATGAGAAAAAAATAAATACAGTAAAAATGGAATTGGATGATGCTCGTGATGAGTGGGATAGCCAGCGCTCGGGGATGTTAGATACTATTCGCGACCAAGAGAAAGATATCAAACTCTTTGAGGCAATCGTTTTATCGCTCATAAGTGAGAAAGAATTAAAAAAGATAGTGGATAAATGTCGTTGGAATGATGATGACATGGAGTGGATAGTACCGTGTGATACTGCAAAGCTTGCTAATAAGATAAGTACTAGTAAAAATGTGGATAATAATAGCTATAGTAACATGGCAACTAGTGCGTACAATACTGCTGCTACTAGCAGCTCCTTGTTGACGTTACCTGCGAGTAGCAGTAATAGTAGTCTACCTCAAATATCTACCAACCGCTCCAATTCAATGCTCCCTCAACTAGATATGCATGGAAATAGCAACAGTAGAAGCAAGTTGTCTGATGTAAGCCGAGTTAGCAGTGAGCGACTACCTAATTTGGGTGGTAATAAGAGTAACGAGCGAATAGACATGTCAGGTGGATTTGTCGGTGAAGACAGTGTAATATCAGGGTTGCGATACGAAGATATAGTACCCAATAAAGTAACATATGATGAGTATAAACCCAATGTAGATATGATGAAGGTTGTGCAATTCGGTGATGACGGTATCGGTATGGAGAAGAAGAAAAAGAAGAAGAAGAAGAAGAAAGGTCCTCCTGATCTGCTTACGAACATAACGGATGAAGCTGGTACCGGCGATCGTGCTGGATCCTTAACAGAATGGGGCTTTGCTTATGATGGCGCTATTGCAGCAGAAACCGGTGATTATAATTCGGACGAAGAATATGACCAGGATTTCGATGAAGACTTATCAGATCACGAGATTAATAACAAAAATAATAAAAATAGTAAAATGCCTCAGCTACCACAGATGCCCAAATCGAAGGCAAACCCTAATAATAAGAAATCTCCCCGTGCTAAACTCCCACTATTGTAAACTAATGTAAGATAATGTTGTTGCTCTTACTCCCTTTTGCGGCCGGCCCTCTTTTTTTTTAGTTTTTTTTGCAGGAAAAACAGTCGAGAATGACTGGATCCGTGGTGATGAGTGTGTTGTTGCTGGCGGCGCTGCCCAGCCTGGCCTCGTCCGATGCATGTAGCAGCTGCACATGCTACGAGCGACTCGACAAATTTTTCGTCGACTGCAGCTACATGGGCCTGTCCACTATCCCAACCGATATTCCTTCCAAGACATCGAGGTTGTATCTAAATGGTAATAATATTACAGAAGTTGGATATGATAACCGCATTTACTACAATGACAACCTGAGAGAGTTGTACTTGCATAATAATCCGATTACTAGTATACATGAAGATGCATTTCAGAATACAACACATATACACACGTTATTGTTACATTATACTTCATTGGGTAATATTACGTCTCCAATTTTTAAAAATTTGAAACATTTAAAGTGGTTGTGGTTGAACAATGCTAATCTAAAGGAAATTGATGATCATGCATTCGCCGATTTAACGGAATTATACGAGTTACAATTTTTCGGTAATAACATTACTGAACTAGGGGATTCTATGTTTAGTAACTTAACAAAACTGGAGCATCTGTATGCTTGGAACAATCCGGGGTTATCGAAACCAACTTGCTGCACATTATGCGGGTTAGATCCGTCATTAGTTACAATAAAATGGCATGGTATTGCAATGGGTGATAAATTATCTTGTGGATGTGATGTACAAGCGGCGTGTTCGACGAATCCAACATGCTTCATGGAAACGTGTAATAACTTTGTGTATAGCTACAGTCCCAAGCAATCAAGTGTTTCTTATGTTTTATTATTGATGAGTATTTTTGCGACGTTTGCCATGTCTTATTGGCTGTAACCACCTCTAGATAAGAGAATTTCTGCTTTGTAATATTATTAATTTGTACAATAATAAATCTACATTCTATCGATGTGTTCATTATTAGGTGCAGATTCGACATTAAATACTTTAGTTTCTTCATGATGGCAGCATTTACCGTGATGATGATCGTGGTCGTGAGTATTCGATCTATCTAACATCTCTACGTCATATAGTATGTCATCGTTATCTGCATCCAACATATCAGGCGGGATTGATATTTTATGTTTACCAGTTTGTAAAAATACCAACCAATTGGTAACTGCCTTCATAAATGTCATTTCCTTCCTATCTTCCAAGTAATACATTCTTCGCTTTGCGTAATACATCGTCGTCTCATTAATAATACACTGGAATTGCATAAACATGATAGTGCCCACATATATGATGTAATATGTGGCACTTATATTTAGTAGCGAAATTCCTGGATATTTAAATAGGAGGCAATAATGCACGGCGAAATATCCCCATAATATACCCGTTGAATCGGGGCAATACGCAGCTGATATGGCATAATATGATTGAAAAAAATAAACAAAAAAGAAGCAAAATAATGATAAAAGAAAAAATACAAAACTCCTCATATTACCAGCACCCACACACATACCAGTGTATGGACAGTGCTTGTCATAATCCTTTACACATATATTACAAATAGGGCAATGCACAGCATTATATTGGCTTTTATCCACCAAACAACTAGTGCATAATTTGATTCTCTTGTGAATAAGTGGAGATTCAACATCGTGTAACTCAGGTGATGCAGACTCACTAGATGAGAAAGCAGTTGTATTACATGATGCTACTAGTGCAAGCAGATCTTTCCTATTACAGCTAGGAGCAATAGTAGGTTTCAATGTACAGGCCAAATATGACGTCACTATGACACAAGTAGATAGGATGTAAAAGATAAATGCCCCAAAAGCACTAGTATATTGTCGTATAACAACGAAGTATGAATACAGCAACAATACAAACAGCCCAATCCCATAACCTAAAAGCACCAATTGATAACTAGTTATTATAGTGCTCAAAAAAAGAGAATTGCCGCACATATTAACGATAAAAAATGTTATTATAGCGCCCCAAAATAATCTCCAACTAATTAGCATATAAGCAATTATAAATAATAATGCACTCATAACTAGAGGAATTAGATTGCCAAATGGTAGATTATACAACATCGCATCCATTAAAAATTTAGTAAATGGTCTGTTTTCACACAATCTAGCTACGGTATATGCGTTAAGCTCTTTATTATTGGTCATTAAATGCAAATTACAATGTAATCCTGCTTGGTAGATAGAAAACGCCATTTCAAAGTCAAAACCAGGTATTTCAGCAATTATGTGCAACGCATTATCAGCTGTCGGTGTCTTGTATGCTACGTTTGCGTCAAATTTGAGCAGAAGGTGCATTAACCTCTTAGATTTCCTCGAATTTGTATATTTTATTAACCATAACAATGGTGTCAACTGTTCATTGTCCAGGCTATTCACATCTGCACCAAATTGAAGTAGCTGGTACACAACAAGTGCATCTCCTTGTCGAATAGCTGCATGAAGTGCATTAAGACCATCCCATTGAATAGAAAGTACCTCGGGGCAGTAGTTATGCAGTAAATCATCAAGTTGTCGATACAGTTTCTCCTTAAGTAGGTAGTGAATGACGGAGCCACCCGCCTGTTTGTTCAGCAGCGATAAGTCTTCCTTGCCGTCCAAGTCAACGCATAGCTTGTCCAGGTTCATCTTGCAGCACGGGTAAATAATTTTTAAAAATAATTGAATTGATTTAGTTCATGGAACAAATCCGGAACATATTTGTAGGTACCGTAAAATAAATAAAGGCACAAGAAGAAAATGATGTAAATAAGAATAGTATTTACGGAAAACACACAATTAAATACAAATGACGATGTTGCTGAAGGATCAAGCTTTCTGACAATGCATCGATTGTAACTCTAGGACACTACCTACAATACCTCCACAAACTTGTGAAGTAAAAAAACATTAAAAACTGTGCAATATAGTGACTTGCACATAGTGGAAACTACAAATATAAGTACGAATATAATCATGCGAAGGCATTTTAACGAACACCTACAAGACATGCTTTACTCCAAACTACAAAAATATATGCATGATAAACAATATTAAACATAAAAATGGTCGTGGAATATTTACATGGTGAAGTTCCAGTCATCAAGTAATCCGCCGGAATGCAAACTACTAGCATGAGGAGATGCAGTAGATACAGCACCAAGTACACTTGACGGCAAAATATCATCACGAACTGCCATTGATACGCGTGACATTTTTTCTGTCTCACTCCAACGATCACCATTAAGTTCCATTAGTAACGCATGTTGACGAATTGACTTACTTATCTTGTATAATGATTTATTCTTTAATTCAATCATTTCTTCGGTATCTTCATCAACTCTTTCATCTGTACCCGAACCAATAGGTGTTCTACGGAACATAGAACCAGTACCAGACGCCGGAGATGTTGTGGTAGTTGTACCAATAACAGATTGACCAAGCTTTTGTGTTCCCCACATAGTCATACTGGGGATTGATCGTGATGATACGGAATATCCAACGGATACACTTATTATTGCCAATAAAACGAGTAATGTGATGGAATTCATGACTGCTATGCGATTATATGTGTGGTATATGGCGATTCTTGTTGTTTTCTTGCGGTGATTTTTGTCCTCGAAGACGTTTCTTTTCTCTCTTTTTTTTTCCTGATTTCAGTTTTATGAATTCTTTACTCAGAAAATTTTAATGCGTTAGGGCTTTAAGTTGAAGTTGAAGTTACCGAGGCGGAAAGGAACTCACAAATATATCATGCTAAAAGGAGTGTTACTATTGTCTCTTAACTATTAATTTTTGAATTTTAATCCTCTATCAAGGTTTTTTGTTCATCTGTTACCTAACGTTGTTTTACTTTTATTAATTTTTTTCTCGGTATTGCTTTGGATATATTAACACTTTTGTTTTGACCAATGATATTGTTAATTCTATTATTTCATTCTCATGAACCGAATGGTAAATGGTCACAACATCTAGCAATCTTTTTGATACTCTAATCCTTGATTTCCTGTCCCAAGAAACTCAATAAATAGCACAGGAAATGCTATCCTTGTGGTTTAGTCGGAGACCGAATCATGTCATGATTTCTATTCCATTCCTTCCTTGATTCAGGATCCGGTTTTCAGCACACAATCTTAGGACCGGTTTTTGGTTTGTAATTAATTATTTTGTGTCGCAATGACTCAAAAAGGTATACACTGAATCATACCATCTTGAAATATTCTTTCACTTGGTGGATGGGATTGATGCGCACGCGTTATTGATGGACGAGGAGGATGAGGATGCGCGCTACCAGGCGCCTTGTTTGTTCGGCCAGCAGCTTTCTGGTGCATTATTGGGTTCTATATTCGGATATGGAAGCATAATATTGTTTGATTCGACTCTGTTGTCGTCAATTGCAATTGGTGTTGGTCTTGGATTTGGGACATTGGCATCAGCAGTAGCTCAGCCGAATCAAGTTAATATGAAAGAGTTTATATTATTAACATCCTTGGAGTCATTCTTTTGTTTTTTTCTATTTCAAATTATCTCGATGGATTTATTTCATATTATTATTGTTTCGGTTATCGTATCTATAGCATCCACTTCTCTAAAGGCATATTATGATTCGATGATATTGACTAAACGAAGGCGAAAGGGTGGTCAAGACAATGTATGAAAAGAGTGAGTGATAGTATTTAATAAAATAATACATTGTGCATAGTGATATTCCTTGTCCTACTTTTGTAAATTTAGCAGATAAAAATTAATTGAAATCTACTTATTTCATGTGCCTCTGACACCACAAGATGATGTTTTTTTACTTCATTCCTATGACTTGGATGCGCAAGATATATAATCCCACATGACTGTAATTAATGTGCCATCAATTGATGGTTCAATTTGAAGTCACGCTGTTAAAATATGTAATGATTGTACGCATATGCATCCTTTCAGCTCATAAAGTTTATCACCGCAGTACTAATAAGTATGGATAAAAATAATGTCAGATAACCTATATTGAGCGTTGTGGCGGAGTTGCAACCACATCTTTCTACATCTATTTTTATTTGTTGAAGGTTATCGGCAAAACATCCAGATAGCTCACGCCCTTAAAATATGATAACGTTATATAAATATAGTGAGAATGTAAAAGAAGCTCTTACTTGGATCAAAATAATAACCATCAGGCAAACAAACACCATCACATACTTTATACATTAAATCAATCAATGGTTGACAATCATAAAAGCAATCAGGGACAGCCGGATCGCAGCTCATACATGAATCAGGAACATATCCATCACCATGCTTTGCTATTTTTCTAGTGGCTGTATACAAAAATAAGTAGATTGATTAATGAAATAATGAAGAGAATGTACCATGAATGCAGCTGTGATCACTAGGCTCGATAACAAGCTTTCTGTCCTCGTTGGCAAGTGCATGTACCAGGCATAGAGCCAGCAACCACGCCCCGAGCACCGCCATAATACTCGCTTCTTCTCACTATTACTTATTGATTTTAATTTTTATTTTTTGTTTTGATCGTTGAGGCCGCATTGGTCCGCTATCATCAGAATAGTATTACCAGAAATGGTGGTTTGGGTATTATTCTCTTCGTTGAATTGTAATGTTGCTTATTTTTTCAATTTCCTGGTGCTAATATGAAGTTATTGAACTGGGAATGTTGATTTAATTATAAATGCACTCCCTATGTTACTTACCAAATCAAACATCTTTGATTTCCCATAGGCTTTTGGTGTCTAGTATCAGCGTGAGTCTATGAATGAGTGAATGAATGAGTGATGAATGAAAGAATTAA
>JACCDO011022866.1_pt1 | contig 20247 bp, 14 predicted proteins | sample 7446101 | NCBI WGS metagenome assembly JACCDO01 (sample SAMN15323440, study PRJNA562643) | freshwater metagenome | isolation source: river surface water | place: USA:Blue River Watershed | collected 2017-08-16
AATATTATTGTAATGGAGCAAGAATTTATAATGCTAATTATGAATTGTAAAAAATATCAAGAGAAGGCGAATTATCAAAAGACCACCTGGTTACCAAATATTCCTGACTATTTACGTTTCTACCATGTAATTGGTGATACTGAACTAGAGTCATCCTACAAATTTGATAATGAAGCAAATATACTCTGGGTCAAAGTTGCCGACGATTATAACTCTTTACCAAAAAAGGTAATTGCTTCCTATGAAGCTGTATATGAAACATTTAATTTTAGATACTTGTTTAAAACCGACGATGACCAAATATTGGTGAATCAAAAATTCTTTGACATTGTGACCGGGCTTATTAGAAATAAAACTCCCAAAACACATTACGGCGGTTATATTGTGGACATTCCAAAACCCTATTTGTCGGAATATCATAGAATACACCCTGAACTGCCCAAACATTTGCCCTTATATATGACTACTTATTGTAGTGGTAGGTTTTATTTTCTCTCCAAATCAGCAGTAACAAATTTGTTGTCCAAAAGAGAGCGTATTGAAAGAGAATATTTAGAAGATTATGCGATAGGTTTCAATTTAGACGAAATATATAAAAAGGATATACTCTCTTTAGCTACGAATAAATTTTTCATTGATATTGAAGTATATCAGGAACAAGAGAAGGAAAAAGTAGGTAAAAAAGAAAAAATAGAATAACCAAGATACAAAATAATACGAAAATAATAATACGAAAATCATCATCGTTTTCGTATTATTTAGAATTTCATTTTGCTTAATTCTGCCTTCATTTGTTGTTCCATTTGCCATTTGAAAAACGCCTTTTTGTCTAAATCAAGCATTGCTCTTGAATAATTGGTTGGTCTTTTTTCAATATCACTGTAATCTTCTCGCTGTGTAACAGTAAGAGGAATGATTAAATACCACTTATCCACTTTTTGAAGAGTAAACCAATATTTGTCAATTGCATATATTTTGTGATTATGTGGTTCTTTTACCAGTTTATGAATACCTTCTCTATAATTGTGAATCAATGTATCATAATAATGATTTTGAACCAAATAACCCGTTGTAGTTTGACATTGGCTTACTTGCACGCAAGTAGAGTCTATTTCTTTAAATGGAGGGACATTATTTCCAGATATTAGAACAACATCAAAATCCTTATGATTCGCTAGAAATGTATTCAACTGTTGAATGAACAGTGGCGGGTTGGTGAATAAAATATCGTCTTCTACAATCAATATATGCGGCCAATTATTTGCCTTGGCAGTCTCTAATAATTTAAGATGACTCATACTACACCCAACAGCCCCATTAGGTAATTTAATGGCCTTGAATCTCTCGGCATTTATTCCAATAATGTTCATTTGTTTTTCTACATGCTGTTTTCTGTCTGGACGCGAATCTAAATTAATATAAAAGGCGTGTTTTATATCAGAAATATTATTCATGATTTATTATTATAGTATAGTGTTTAAATTTAAATTGGTTACATTTATTTTATAGGTTTTTACGAAGATTTACCGTTTTTTTATGAAAATTTTCTCTCGCAATGTATTATGACGCATATTCATACTAATGAAGAAAAGGCATTCATTGCCAATAAAATTAAAAATATCACAATAGAAGACGTTGACAAAGAAATGAATCAATTGATAGAAATAGGTAAAGACGCGCATACTATTTCACCCAGGTCAAGAATCGGAAATAATGTAGTAGATTATTTTACATTTGTTCAACGTCTAGAAACAAAAGGGAAATACGATATAAATTTCTATGAATTTGTAGAAAATATAGAGGAATTTAAAAAAAAACAATTTATACAAACCATGTTGAAATATTACAAGGATGTCAAAAACAAAAACAATACTAAAAATGAATATATAGTTTTAAAGGAAGTGTATAACATATGTATAAGTGCAATAAATATTATGAGACCATTGAATTGTATGGAAATTTATGCCAAGTATAACGCAAAACGAGTATTGAATTTTTGTGCCGGATGGGGCGGATCGGCAGTGGCAGCAGCAGCCCTGAAATTAGACGCATTTTATGGGGTTGAAATTAATCATGCGTTGATAGAGCCCTACAATAATATGCTACCCTATTTGAATTCTAAAAGCGGAACGTTTTTTAATATGAAATTTTGTGATGCGTTAGAAGTTGATTACGATAACTATGTATATGACACTGTATTTTCGTCGCCGCCATATTATTTTATAGAAAAATATGCGAACAATGTGAAATATAAGACGAAAAAGGAAATGGATGAAAAATTTTATAAACCATTATTTAGTAAAACATATAATGGTCTTCAAAAGGGAGGTTATTATATTATAAATGTGTGTAAGGAAGTATATGAAAATGTATTGAAGGGTTTATTTGGCGAAGCATATGAGGTGTTTCCTTTAAAAAAATCTAAGCGGCAAAATAATTATACAGAGATGGTATATGTTTGGCATAAAAGCTACCTTTGAGAAAGGTAGCGCCAAAGAAGAAAATGTTCCACTTTTTATAAAAGTGGATCAAAAATAGAAATGAATGTTTAGTTCCACTTTTTAGAAAAGTGGAGCAAAAATAGAAATGAATGTTTAGTTCCACTTTTTATAAAAGTATAATATAAGATGGCCACAAAAATAAAAAACGGTTTATCATATAAAAAAAATGGATGGACATATATATCAATAAAAGGAAAACCAAAGGAGCGAGGATACGCATATGGTTACCTGTGTGCCGACGATTTTAAGGAGATCCAAAGAGCCTTGCAATTTTTAATGATGGAAGCATACGGAATGGAATGGTCCTATTTTATTAAGGAAATTTCAGAAGATTTTAAGGAAATGACTAAACATGACTTCAAAGAATTATATGAAGAAATGGAAGGCATTACAGACGGTTGTAACGCAAATGGTTGTAAAACGAGTTTAGACGAGATTATTGCCTGGAATTTTTATTGTTCTATTCCTTATTGGTATACAAGTAAATCTGAAAACCGTGTAGGCAAAGAAGGAGGCGCACCAGATAAATGTAGTGCCTTTATGGCTGTAGGCAAGGATTGGACTCAAGACGGCAAAATTGTTTGCGCACACAATTCGTTTACAGACTATATAGACGGACAATTTTCAAATATTGTATTAGATTTACATCCAGCCGAAGGTCACCGATTTATTATGCAAACCTCTCCGTGCTGGATATGGAGTGGAACCGATTTTTTTGTTACGGCAAAAGGTATTATTGGAACCGAAACAACTATTGGTGGTTTCATTCCTTATGAAAAGAAATACCCCATTGGTTATAGAATTCGTAAGGCTATGCAATATGGCAATTCTTTAGATGAATATTGTGATATACTTTTACATGAAAATTCCGGTGATTATGCCAACTCGTGGTTATTCGGTGATACAAATACAAACGAAATTCTTCGCATAGAGTTAGGACTTAAATACCATAACATAGAGAGAACAAAGAATGGTTATTTTATTGGGTTTAATTCTGTTTACGATGAACGCATCAGAAATTTGGAAGTTCAAAACTCTGGCTTTTATGATATTAGAAGACATCAAGGTGCACGACTAGTTCGCCTGGGGGATTTGATGGATGAGCACAAAGGAAAAATAAATATTGATATTGCCAAAAAAATTATTTCAGACCATTACGACGTTTATTTACACAAGGAAAATAATCCTTGTTCAAGAACCGTTTGTTCTCATTACGATTTGGACGCACGTGAATATATGTCGCAAGAAAATAGACCCAAACCATTTGCGCCTCATGGAGCAGTTGATGGAATTGTATGTGATACAAATTTGGCCAAACAGATGAGCTTTATTGGGCGCTTTGGTAACTCATGTGGTATTCCATTTCACAAAGATGAGTTTTGTAAAAAACACCGACAATACGAAAAATTTTGTCCATATTTAAAGGACAGACCTAGTGAGCCATGGACTGAATTTACTATTACTAATATTAAAAACAAGTTCAAATTGACTAGAAGAAGTAATAGAAAGGGCAATAAAAATACCAAGAGGAACCTAATGAAAACAGAATAATGAAAACAGAATAATGTAAATTATATTATAATTAAATATAATTTGTATTATATTTAAAAAAATATGATTAATATAATATAAATGGATAAAGGAACTATAGATAAAGGAACTATGAATAAAGAAAACATATCTTGGAAATTAATTGATAAATACTTTAAAGATAATCCAAATAATTTAGTGTCTCATCATTTAGAATCTTATAATGAGTTTTTTAGAAACGGAATCAAACGTATATTTCGCGAAAACAATCCGATACGATTCATAGAGAGAGAAGAAGAAGGTAGCGAATCTGGAAAAAGGAACGAATGTCTTCTCTATTTAGGTGGTAAAGACGGAACAAAAATTTATTACGGAAAACCGGTTATATATGACGACCATAATTCTCATTATATGTTTCCAAATGACGCACGATTGCGCAATATGACATATGGTATCACTATTCATTACGATGTTGATGTGGATTTTGTATATTATAATGGCGAAGATAAAAAAGAGCATACCATGACTTTACCAAAAGTATATTTGGGGCGTTTTCCTATTATGATCCAATCAGATTTGTGTATTTTAAATAACATGAATAAGGACGTTAGATTTAATATGGGCGAATGTCGCAATGATTATGGTGGTTATTTTATTATTGATGGTAAGGAAAAGGTAATTATTTCTCAAGAAAAATTTGCCGACAATTTACTTTATATTAGAGCTAATAAAGAAGATGACCTTTATAGTCATTCGGCAGAAATCAGATCTGTTTCAGAAGATACTTCCAAGCCTATTAGAACTACTGCCGTCAAAATAGTGGCTCCATCTGCGAGTCTCAGCAATAATCAAATTGTTGTTGCGGTCCCTAACGTAAAAAAACCAGTCCCGCTTTTCATTTTAATGCGTGCTTTGGGTGTAATATCAGATAAAGAGATAATCCAAACGTGTTTATTATGTGATTTAGACGATGATACGGAGAATAATAAAAATCAATATATTGATTTGTTTATACCTTCTATTCATGATGCCAATAAAGTGTTTAATCAACAAAACGCCCTAGAATTTATTGCGGAATTAACAAAGCGCGGAACGGTATCGGGTGTAATTGAAATTCTCTCTGATTATTTTTTACCGCATATAGGTGAAATTAATTTTTTAGAGAAGGCGTATTTTGTGGGTTATATGGTTAATCGTTTGTTAAAAGTATATACGAAAGAAGAAAAACCAACAGATCGTGATAATTTTAGATTTAAACGTGTAGAACTTTCTGGGTCATTGTTATACGATTTATTTCGTGAATATTATTTAATACAGAAAAAGGACATTACACGTAAAATAGACGAAGAATATTATTATCATAAGGGTGAATATAAAGAAGATGAAACCCTTTCCAGAAAAGAAAAGAAACAAATAAACATAAAAGACAAAACACAAGACAAATCCGAAAATAAATACAAGGATAATTTTATAGCCTTAATTGAAACCAATTTTAAAAAGTTTTTCAAAGATAGATTAGTAGAGCAAGGGTTTCGTAAAGCTTTTAAAGGCAACTGGGGTTCAGAAGCCCACACAAAAAGACTAGGAGCGGTTCAAGATTTGAACAGATTAAGTTGGAATACCTTTATTTCTCATCTACGTAAAATAAATTTGCCATTGGATTCTAGTGCCAAGGTAGTGGGACCACGTCTTTTAAATTCATCGCAATGGGGATTTATAGATCCTATTGATACTCCTGATGGTGGTAATATTGGTCTACATAAACATATGTCCATAAGCACATATATTACAAGTGGATCGTCAGGTTATCCTATCATAAAATGGCTAAGATTAAACACACCTATGCGTATTTTACTAGAATGTTCACCTGAACAACTGGGGAATAGCTCTAAAATATTTGTAAATGGCATTTGGGTTGGAGTAATAGACACTCCAGTTGAAATCGTTAATTTACTTAAATTATATAGACGTAATGGTATTATTCCAACCTATACTAGTATTTCATTTAATTATCAACATAATGAAGTATATATTTACACGGATGCCGGACGATTATCACGTCCAATTTATTATATTGACGACGCAAAATTTAGTTATGATAGAAAAGAAATAATGGAGTTATTAAATAATGGCAACATTACATGGGAGCAAATTATTTCAGGATTTATGAAAAAGTCTGATGAAAATTTTAAAACTAAGAATAATAAAATTTATGAACTAATGGAATTATACAAAGACATTAATGTCACTGACAAGGAAGAAATATTTAAAAAATTAGATAAATTCAAATCGGTGGTAGATTATGTAGACACTTCTGAAGAAGAAACCGCTTTAATTGCCACAAATGTGGATGATATACAAAAAAGCAAATGGTATACCCATTTGGAAATAGATCCATCATTGATTTTAGGTGTAATGGGAAATATGATTATTTACCCGGAAAATAATCCAGTTACACGTAATTCTTTTTCTTGTGGTCAAAGTAAACAGGCTGTTTCCGTATATCATTCAAATTATCAAATGCGTATTGATAAAATGGGCGTTGTATTGAATTATGGACAAACACCATTAATCAAATCCCGCTATTTGGAATATGTGAATAACGAAGAGCAACCTTACGGCGTAAATGCCATTGTAGCTATTATGTGTTACACCGGTTATAATGTAGAAGATGCGATTTTGATAAATGAAGGCGCGGTTCAACGTGGTATTTTTAGAACCACTTATTATACATCTTATGAAGCAAGAGAAGAAAGTTCAAAAGTAACAGGCATGACAAATTCTCGGTTCGCGAATATAGAAAAAAATAATGTTATAGGAAAGAAACAAGGCTATGATTATAGTTTCCTAGATGATCATGGTTTGGTGAAAGAAAACACTGAATTAAACGACAAAATAATTGTCATTGGTAAAATAAACTCGTCTTTGTCAAATAAAGACGTTTGGTCGGATGATTCGGTAAAGACAAAAAAAGGTCAGCTAGGTTATGTTGATAAATCATTTATAACATTGGGCGAAGAAGGATTTAATGTGGCCAAGGTGCGCGTCCGCGAAGAGCGTTTACCTGCCATTGGTGATAAAATGGCATCAAGAGCCGGACAAAAAGGAACATTGGGTCTTATTATTCCTGAAGATGATATGCCATTTACAGAAGACGGAATTCGTCCTGATTTGATTATAAATCCTCACGCGATTCCATCTCGTATGACTATCGGACAAATTGTAGAATCACTATTTGGCAAGGTTTGCACCAGTTATGGTGGATATGGTGATTGCACTGCCTTCCAGGTAAAAGGTTCCAATTATTCCACCTATGCTCCTTTACTTGTGAAGGCTGGGTTCCATTCGTCTGGTAATCAAATTTTATACAATGGAATGACGGGGAATCAGCTAAGTGCCGACATTTATATGGGACCAACGTATTATATGCGTTTAAAGCATATGGTAAAAGATAAAATTAACTATCGCGCTCGTGGTCCAAATACAGTGTTAACTAGACAACCAGTTCAAGGTCGTGCCAATGACGGTGGTCTACGTATTGGTGAAATGGAACGTGATGGTGTTTTGGCACACGGCATGTCTTATTTCTTAAATGAGTCCTTTATGGTTAGAGGTGAAAAACAAGAATATTTTATTGCGGTATGTAATAAAACCGGCGCAATTGCCATTTATAATGAAGCGCGTAACTTATTTTTAAGCCCATATGCCGACGGACCAATCAAATTTAATTTTAATCCAGATGGTTCGCAAAGCATAATGAATCTAAGTAGATTCGGGCGTTCATTTAGCATATTAAAGGTGCCTTATGCGTTTAAACTTTTAATTCAGGAGTTACAAGTAATGAATGTTCAAATGCGCATCATTACAGAAGACAATGTAGATCAGTTATTGAGTATGTCTTATTCGGATAATATTAATAAATTATTGAAAAGTGATAAAAGTGTATCTGATACTATTAAAGAAATGAACTTTAATATTTCACGTATGAACCGCGAACCAGTGAAATACAATCAATACGAAAGTCCGGTAATACCAGAACCAGCAAATTTGGATAGTACTCCAGAAATGCAGGAATCGCCGCCTTATGCGGTGGGATCGCCGGCTTATAATCCAGATACATCTTCACCTCCTTATGCGGTGGGATCGCCGGCTTATAATCCAGATACATCTTCACCTCCTTATGCGCCAGGTTCGCCGGCTTATAATCCAAATTCGCCTCCATATGCTCCTAATTCGCCTCCATATTCCCCCACATCACCTCCTTATGTGCCTAATGTATCAAACTCGCCGAAATACTATAGCCCGAATGCGGAATCCCCTCCATTAGCACCAGGTAGTCAAGAACAATCAGAAGAAAAGGCTGCTACTAGCGTGTTGGAAGTAGAAAAACCTCCCGAAGAATCTTCCAAGGAAGAAGATAAATCTGAAGAATCAACTAGCGATTCTGTGGTAAAAAAAATAGAAATCCCTACTTCTAAAGAGGAGTCGTCAACAAAATCATCATCAAGCGAAACCAAAAAAATTACATTGTAATAAAATTATTATTATTAATAAAAATTGAAATAAAAATAATCCATTCTATATTATAATATATTATAGAATGGCTAGCCAAAACTCAAGTGTTTTAATTTCTCACATATATAATTCTAGAAAGGTTGTTTTGGAATTAATGGAAAAACAAGGTTACAATGTAAGCGATTACGCAAACTTTAGTGTTAGTGAAGTAAATTCAATGAAACAAAATAATCAATTGGATATGCTTCTAGAAACAAAGGATGAAAATGTTACTACAGAAACACCAAAAAGAAAAATATACATAAGATTTTATTTATCCGCAAGACCTGCCGGAAAAAATATTCAAGAAATGATTGACGATTTGTTTATTTTAACAGAAACCCTTAAAAAAACCGATACATTATTTATTATTATTAAAGATGACCCTAATGAAACGTTAATCAATGAGCTAAAACATATTTGGGAAAGTGAAGGAATTTTCATAGTAGTTGAAAGTATTAAACGGCTTCAATTTAATATATTAGAACATACGTTGGTTCCTCCACATCGTGTTGTAAATGAGAGCGAAACTATTGAAATTATGAAAAAATATAATATAACAAATAAAGTTCAATTTCCAGATATTTCTAGATTTGATCCAGTGGCAAGAGTTATCGGATTAAGACCTGGACAACTATGTCATATTATTAGACCAAGTAAAACCGCAATTGAGGCAAATTATTATAGAATTTGTGTGTAAATATAAAGTGTAAAGTAATATAGAGTGTAAAGTAATATAGAGTGTAAAGTAATATAAAGTTTAAGTAATAATATTAAAGTATTATGGAATTTGATAAACCAAATCAAACTGGATTTACAATTTATAGCAAGAGTGGATGTCAAAATTGTGTAAAGGTAAAAAATTTTTTAACCGATAAAAAATTGGGTTTTACTATAGTGAATTGTGACGAATATATATTAGAAGATAAAGAAAATTTTTTGCTTTTTATAAAGGATTTAGCGCAAAGAGAAGTTAAACAATTTCCTATTATTTTTTATGATAGTGTCTTTATTGGTGGTTATAACGAAGCCATAGACAAGGCCGAAAAATTATGTCTACAATTTGAAGAAGAGTTGAATTTTTAGGTTGGAATAAGAATTATTATCACAATGATAATAATATTTTTGATATAAATAATTTTTCTATAAATAAATTTTCTATAAATAAATTTCTATATAAATAATTATTATATATAAAATAATTATATATATTAATGGAGTCATTAGATAACGCAAATATTGATAATTATACAGAAAGCGACAAATTTACTCAAAAATTAGAAACCTTACAGTCGCAATTACCACCCATTTTAGAGGATTTTAAAAAATATTATGTATTTTATAACAAAACCCCAGATTATCCTGAATACCAACAAATGTTTCAAAATATTAAAAGTAATTTAAATACGATAAATTCAGATTTATTCACATTATCAAATGATGTTCAAAGTAACATAGATAAAATAAATGAATATTTTGTTGCGATTGATGTATTAATAAAGCGAGCGAAAGACAAAAATAGAGAGCTAAAAAAGGCGCTTGGTATTGTAGAACATAAAGGAAATGCCGCATCTGAATTGATTTATGATTATAAACAAATGTATGATTATGGTTATTTACGAAATTGGGGATTGTTTATTAGTATTATAATTGTAGGAATGACTATTTCCAAGGTATATAAAGGGAATGGTGTTGCAACTAACATGACTGCCAGATAGATTTTTACAGTTTATATTATGTAAAAATATATACACTTGGAAAATGATAAATTTATGTAAATAAGGAATATGTTTTTCTTATATTATATTAGATGAGTTCACAAGAAAACCAAAATAGATATGGAGAGAGTAATTCGGTTGTTTTAGATTTAGAAAATTTGACAAAAAAATATCAAAATTTATTGATTGAATACCAACAAGCAGTGGCTGATTACGCCAATTACATTTCAGGAGAGAATTCTGAAAAAACTTCACAAAGTAATGAAATGGTAAAAATTCCCGGTTCTGTATATTGGGGAACAGATGGGATAACACAAAATAATTCTAGCACATTAAATGAATGTAAAGCTTCATGTATTGAAACTACCGGATGTGTAGGCGCAACATTTAATTCCGCTGATTATGAACAACCCATGTGTTGGTTGAGAAGTGGTGTTTCACAAGTTTCAGTTGGTAAAGAGCATGATTATGCCATTATAAAGAAAGGGCAATATTTACTATCTATTGTTCAAGGCATAAATAAAAAACTTCTTGAAGTGAATAAGCAAATAAGTGAAAAAACAGAGGAAGGTCAACCACTATACACATCAAATTCACAGGAAAGTCAAGAACAAAATGTTACGTTGGAAGATAAATATAAAGAATTAATGCGAGACAGAGCTAAAATTGCGAGTATGATGAACGAGTATCAAACTTTAGACGAACAACAAAATAATGGTAATATTAAAATTAGTCAAAATTATTATTCCTACATTTTATATTTAGGTTTGGCAATAAGTGCAATATATGCCTTGTATAAGTATTCAGGTCCTTCAAACGTTGTATCTAACGTCACATCTAATGTGACTAGTGATTTTAATCCATTTTACACCATTTTTGGAATCATAGTGTTTATTCTCATTGTAAATTTTCTGGTAAATAGATATTCATGATAACATGGTAGAACACGGTGACATGGTAGAACATTATAGCATGGTAGAATATAGATCTTTCAATATATTATAATTATTAGAATAATTATAATATTTATAATATATATTTTTGTATATCAATATATTAGTATGTCAAATATATTAAATCACGTATTTTCAAATTTTTCCAGTTTAAATAATTTGAGTGCATTAAATACTTTAACAAAACCAAATTCATCCAAAAATAATCTACAACAATATAAAGCGAATCATATGTATAAAAACAATTTTACCCCGGCATTAACTCAAGGAGAAAAATTCACAAAATACCAAAATAAAATTATAAAGAATTTAGAAAAAAGGATTAATTATGTGAATTCAAAAGAAGGTTTTCAAACTCAGAATGGAAACAGTTTAACATCACAAACAAGGACCGTTATAAATAACAATGATTTCTCTTCTCAAGAACAAACAATTCAAAATTTAAAACAAGAATATAAATCTACTTTACACGAATACGAAAAATTGATAGATAAAATTAAGGGTTCAACAAAAAATTACCTAGACAGAGTAAACACAAAAAATCCATATTTGGGTAAAAATGTCTGTTTATCTAGCGGGTCTTGTGGTTACGTTACACAAAAAGGAGTTTTTAAACTATATCCAACGACGGATATTTTTAATTCCACCGCAGGTCAAAATGGATGTCCTAATACGGCATATATAAATATAAATGGTGATGGTGATGTAAATACAATTGGCTCGTCAATTTCAAGTAATCCGCCTTTAGTAGTTGGTACTCCCATGACGGCAGGTCAAAGTTGCGGAAATGAAGGTTCTAGTGTATTTGTAGACAAATTAATTGGAGACACCACGGTTTCCTATGTTGGCTGTTATGCCGATAACGCAACGACTCCTTTGATGACATTTATAGGAGATTCGCCTAGTGAAACAAGTTCGCCATCTTATACATATGACCAATGTAAGGAAGCGGCCATTAACAACGCCTATCGTTATTTTGCCCTACAAGGAGTAGATAATTCTACTTCCAAAGGTTATTGTGCGGCCACAAATGATAAAAATACCGCAACCAGTCTGGGCAATAGTTATATTATTTCCGGTCAAACCGCATTATGGGCATCTGGAACTGTTGGGGATAATCAAGGCTCCGTGGCAATGTTAAATGGCGATGGAACATTAGTGGTGAATAATACATCTGGCGCAACTATATTTACAACACCCGTTCCAGAAAGTGTAAAATCCCAACCAAATCCATATATTGGATGTTATAAATTAGATAATAGTTCAAAAGATAATGAAATCGCAAAGCGCTATTCTTTAACATTTGACCAGTGCCAAGATTTGGCAACGGATAAAGGGTATCAATATTTTGGCGTTGGCGGAAATAACCGTGGTAGCATTGTTAAAAAATGTTTAGGATACAATGATTTGGATAGTGCTCAGTCAAATGGGTTATCTAAAAAATGTAAAAATGAAACGACTGGCGGAAGTTCAGCAGCTTCAATATATGCGACAGATAATGTAAATACATTAGGTAATAGTTTTTTAATTCTTCAGGATGATGGTAATATGTGTATCTATAATGGAACCGGGCCAAGTGATAATCAAGGATTAATTTGGGCTTCAGGAACAAATGGTAAACAACAAGACCCAAATCCGATGTATGCGGCGGCAAACGGTAAATATGGCAAAAATTGGATTTTGAACGATTCTACATTGGCAGTTGGCGATTTTGTCGGTTCAAATAACGGAAATTTGGCACTTATCATGCAGGCAGATGGAAATTTAGTATTATACACTTTTACTCAGGCAACAAACTGTCAGAAAATGGCTGACGGTAATATGGGCGCAGGAGTGGCAGGAAATGCCTTATACGACATTGGTAAAGTTGGCGACTTGGCTAGTTTATCAAAAACGGCATATATTGACCAAGATTCTAATTTACATGTGGATTCATCACAAACAAAAAGTAAAACGCTTGTATATGAAAATTTTGAAAGCGGTTCCGGTTCAAATACTGCAAATATAGACTCAAATATGTATGATAATTATAAGGCAGCTGGGAAAAATACAATGGCAGATGGGTTGAAAAATGCCACCGCAACACAGCGACAAATGTTGTCGCAATTGCAGACAAAATTGAATCTGTTAGGTAGTCAAATAAGTGGATATACCGGTAATTTTAATCAGGGATTACAAGAATCACAAACCCAATCTAGCGCAAATATCCAAGGTATTAAAGATTATATACAGGAAATAGATGTAGTAAATAATAAGATTAATAGTTTTGACTCAAATGTAGAAAACATATTAAATGATACTGATATTGTTGTTTTACAAAAAAATTATGAATATTTATTTTGGACTATTCTTGCTGCCGGAACAGTTTTGGTGGCAATGAATATTGTCAAAAAAACCAATACATAAAATAACTAAAAATAAAAACCGAGTTATTCAACTTTATAAAATGTATAAAATATAATTATCTTCTTATATTTTATATAATATGTCTGATTCATCAATTAGTTCACAAAATAACGAGCAAATACTTAACGATATTCAAAATTTACAAAAATTGGAACAAAATTTATTTAATAATTTAGAAACAAATCGCAATTTAACTACTGAACAACAACAAAAGATTATTGAAAAAATGAACGAGATTTCAAACATGCGTATTAGCTTATACCAAACATTAAGCGGTATGAATAATTTTTTTAAAAATGCGCTGTCATCATCTGTTGGAACATTACAAGAACAAGCTAGCGCAATTGACATTGTAGAAAATGAATTAAATCAATCAAAAAGACGTTTAGAAGCGCTGCAAGCCGAAAAAAATAATAAAATAAGGTTGGTAGAAATTAATGACTATTATAGTGATAAATATGCCGAACATACACAGTTAATGAAAATCATTATTTACACTTTGGTTCCAATAATTTGTTTTGCCATATTAAATAATAAAGGCTTATTACCAAATCAAATTTATTATGGTTTATTAATCATTGTAGCATTTATCGGAGCTTATTATTTCTGGAGACGTTATGCTTCAATTGTTATGAGGGATAATATGAATTATCAAGAATACAATTGGAGTTTTAACCCTGGTGATTTATCCACTGGTGCTTCTACTAGTGGTAATGACCCATGGGCATCCACTTCTATGTCTGGAACATGTATCGGCGAATATTGCTGTTCTGATGGTTTATCGTGGGACTCGTCGTTAGGACAATGTGTTGTTTCAACTGTAGATACGACGACAACTACATCAGGAACGACCGAGTCCTTTTTAACAGAACCAATGGTGAACAATGTTTTAACAAAGACACAACAAGGCAAATATAAAACGGATTATAATTTGGCTCCTATTCAGGCACCAATGTCAAAGAGTTTTATAAATGGTTCAAAAAAATAAATAAAAAATAAATTTGTGTAAATTCTTATAATTGTATATTATAGTAATGACTAACTCATTTGATATAAATCAATTCAATACTTTAATACAACAAGCAACCGATTCTATAATGTGTAATTCGGATTGTAAAAATAAGAGAGAAGCCGAGAAACTTAAGCAAACTTATTTAGATTCACAAACTAATTTAGCAAAGGCACCAAATAATCTTATGGTAGCGCAAAAAAATTACATTGAATTTACAGAAGGTACTACTGCCTATAACGAGTTATTGGAGAGCCAATTACAAGAAAAAGCTAAGATGATTGCGAATGAGTTTTCGGCTAATTTTGATAATGAAGTTGATAAGGTCAAGTCGCAAATTAAAAGTTACGACGGTCTTCTTTTGAGCTATAAATATTCGCTTGAATTATTGCGTAAATATAATGTAGAAAATGAAAAATTATTTTTAGATCTCAAAAAAGAGTCCAATGATGTTTTAACAAATGAACGCAAAACATATTACGAAGACCAGCAAATAGATTCACTTAAATTTTATTACCATTATTTTTTATTAGGAATATACGCAATTTGCGTGTTATGTTTTTTTATTTTTTCCTTTATATACCCTTCACAATCGTCTTGGAAGTTTAAAGTATTTTTAACCTTTATTTTTGTTATTCTTCCATTTTTCTCTACGTGGATTTTGGGTATGTTTATTTATTTCGTCTTGAAAATTTACAATATGTTACCAAAAAATGTATACCATCAAGCGGATTATTAGACTGTGTGATGACATAAAATAAAAAACGGGTATAATATTTATACGCGTTTTTTATACAATTTTATAATGATTCCAGATCAAATTCGTCTTCCTCTTCTGGATATACTATTTTCATGCAATGCCATCCACTAGTCCTACATGGTCCGAATTTCTTGTTCATGTATTGATATAATTCTTCGCTTTTTGGTCCTTTTCGTGAACCTTGAGATTCTTGGAACCACATATCAAATCTAATCTTCAAATCGGTCTTTTTAATTTTATCCTGATTTTTATCCGTTTTTAACACATTTTCGTCAATAAATCGTTGGATTATTTGTTGATTCGTTTTTTCATTGTTTGGTTGAATTTTTACATTTGATTTGTCTAACTCTACAAGTTGCTCTATTTCTTCTTCATAAATAATTTTATGAATGTCTTTTCTCATTTCTTCTCCATTCCCAAAGAATGATTCATATCCAAATTCTGTAGCTATGTATTTTTTTTTAAACAGTTCTTTTATCCGATTTTCAACTAAATCACAATTATGAACTTTTTCAAAACATATTAGTTGTGAAGCTTTTGGATATGTATGTATTCTTGACAATCCAACTTGTTTTGTTTTACCATATTTATATATATTTTTATTTGTTATAATAAACTCCCTTTCGCGCACTAAATAAACATATTCACTAGTCAAGTTATCATATTCACTAGTCAAATTATCATATTCATTCATGGTATTGTTATATCGGCTCATTAATCGTAATAGTTTATTTTATAATTATTATTTGTTTCAATTTATATTTTTAAAATCAATTTTTTAAAAATATAAAACAAAATAAAAAAACGGATATAATATTTATACGCGTTTTTTATAGAATTATTTTTACAATTATTAGAAGGAATCCATAACATCTTCCTCTTCTGGATATACTATTTTCACGCAATGCCATCCAGTACTCTTACATGGTCCGAATTTCTTGTTCATGTATTCGTATAATTCTTCGCCTTTTGGTCCTTTTCGTGAACCTTGAGATTCTTGGAACCACATATCAAATTCCTTCTTCAATTCGGTCTTCTTGATTCGGTCCTTGTTTTCGCCAGTTTTCAAAATTTTCTCACTGATAAATGCTGAAATATGATCCTGGCCCTTTCTATACTTGTTAGAAGCATTTAAAACAGTTTCACAGTCCTCTACAATTCCGCCGGTTTCAAATGCGCGTTTTACTAGCATACTCGCGAAAACAGGCGCAAATTGCGGCAATTTATCCTTAAGACTTTTGTCTTTAACATAAACATATGGTGTATCGTCAGTGTGTGTCTCGCCTTCATCAACAAATTTGGCCATAAAATCGCATTTTCGGATTCTTCTCCATGTACCATCATCATTACTTTCAATGTCAAACAGATTATTAGTGCATACTACCAAACTAAATTGTGGTTCAAATATTTCAGATTCAGAATATAATCCTCTTGCTTGAATTGGATCTCCACCAGTTAATTCCTTCATGATACCCTCGTTCAATTTTACACCCTTGGATGGCTCTTGCATTACGGCATATCTTACACCCTTTAATTTAAGCACCTCGTCGGATGTTCCGCCAATTTTGCCTCTAACATCAGTTACAAGTGTAATAGGAACAGTGCCTTTATATTCACCTAATGTTACAGACATTAAGTCAGCTATAATTGATTTTCCGTTACTACCACTTCCATGATAAACATTAAAAGTCTGGTTTTTATTAGCGCCTATTAAACAAGATGCTAAATGATCTCGCATGTATCTATTTAAATCTGGTACAGGGAATAGTTTGTTCATAAATTCTTCCAACTCGTGCGCCGTTTTCTGAAATTCTTCGTTATTTTCATCATAATGAATATAATTTATTTTGGTGGTTTTCGTAATATAATCCTCAGGATATCCTTCTCTGAATATTTTATTTACAAAATCAACTACACCATTATTAAAGCACATTAAATATTTATTCGTATCCATGTGTCTAATAAATTCGCCGTCATAGAATATTTCTGCGGCTTCACGCATTATATGGTCTTTATCGGCAGTTTTTTTTAATTTTATACTTAAATCTCCAATAATTTTTAATTTCTTTTGAATAAAAGCCTTTCTTTCATCGTCTTCTGTATATTCAAACATCTCATTTGATATTTGATCTACTTTTGAAGATAATAAATAATACAATTCTTCTGAAATTTTAGATCTAAGGCTTAAACCTCTATCTATTACCCATCTATGATTTCTAAATTGATACCATACACCCTTTTTATCGTAACTTACACATACATAATTATCTTTATACATCTGTTTTAAAACCATCGCCGCATCATATTCTGTGCCGGTTTCATAATATTTTTCTAGAAAATACTCTATCGTATTTTTTTTAATGTTGTCGTATTCTTCATAATTATCCTTTCTAAGCCAATACATTATAGATTTACGCGTTACTTTAATGCCTTCTTGATTTGTCTTGTGAAATTTTTTCCATTGACAATATAAATCAGGAATACTATTAAAATCAAAGTCAGAAGCCTTGCTTCGCAATTTTACCCAAGATAAGAATAACCTATCGTCTGTATGTTTTAAAGCAAACGCAACTTGTCTATTTAATAAATGTGATCCTGGGTCATAATATTTTGCCGGCAAAGCTTGGGCAAAATGATGGGTTTCAACTATCTCATATTCGTTGGATTTAAATTGTTTAATCATTATATTTACAGCTTTTTCCAATGTTTCGGCGTCTTTAATGTCAGTTATAGAAATACTTTCTTCATCGTCATTCAATTGATCATCATCTACGATTAAATTCATACGTACTTTACTAGATGCCTTTTTAATACTCTTGTTTCCTTTGTTTTCCAAGCGCTTATTATATTCATCTATCATTACCGGATTTATTTCAAACTTTGGATGCATATCATATTGGACCGACAATTTCGCAAAATTGTTTTTCATATCAAATTTGGCAACATCTTCTTCGTCCATACTATATTGACCATCTCCTTCATCTATTTTCATTATATAGTGATGAGTCAATTCATATGCTTCGTTTCCGGGTTTTCGTGATCCAAATAGCTGCCAGTTTGTTTTACCTTTGCTAATACCTTCGTCTAATACAGACTCCCATGGGTTAATAAGAGGAAAATCCCAAATGTCTTGTATTTTCGCAATCATTTTCTCACGGATTATCATCTGCATTGTATGATCAATTTGTAAACCAATAATCATATGAATCCCGTCTTTGGTCAACGAACCATCGGCTAACCTATTTACGGATGGTTTTTCAAAAATATATACAGAAAACGGAACATTTGGTTTTACAGAATAACATTCCTTAATTAGTTCGGCATATTCACATACCATTTCACAAACTTGTTCTCTGGTATGTTGTCTACTAATCACGTCATGGTTATATCTAAAATCAAAATCTACTGCCATTGGACCGCCATATTCCAACTGTCTTTCTGTCAAATATTCCTTGCGTTTTTTTACAAATATGCTATCATAATACAGATTATAAAACAAAGGCAACTCTTCTTTTGGTATTATGTATGACCCCGCATATATATTCATTTCTTTATCGGGGATTCTTGTATGTGTGTGAACAACTGAATCACCCGCTCTGTTGCCTTCATTCTTAGCACTATGCTTTGCCAAGAATTCGTTTAAATCTTTATATTGAGACGATGATGTCATTGTTATATTCATTGTTGATATATTATATCAAGATTTTTCTATTTCATTTTTTTTAAAATTCAATAATACCCGAAAAAAAGATTTTCCATATTCAATTTTACGAATTATACATTTTTACATAATTTGATATAAAGACGGCGAAACCGTTACAATAAAACACTATTTTGTGTTATCAATTATTTTATTTGAAAATAGGTTTAAAACCATTCTACTATTAAATATAGTAACATGTCTATTTTCATATCAAAAGAAACAATCACGAGATTGTTACGCGATGTTAAACAAATTTTAAAAGAGCCCCTTACTGAAAATGGAATATATTATGTTCATGATGATACTGATATGCTGAAGGGATACGCACTTATAATAGGCCCGTCTGACACGCCTTATTTCGGCGGAAATTATTTTTTTGAATTTAACTATCCAGCGGACTATCCACATAGCCCACCAAAGGTGAAATATTGGACGAATGGTAATAGAATAAGATTTAATCCGAATTTATACACTTGTGGAAAGGTATGTGTATCTTTATTAAACACCTGGAGGGGGGAGCAATGGACATCTTGTCAAACCATTTCTACGGTGCTATTAACATTATGCACCCTACTATGTAATAATCCTTTATTAAATGAACCTGGTGTAGGTAAGGGACACGCGGATATGGAAAACTACACTGAAATTATTCAATACTCTAATTTAAGTATAGCTGTATGTGATATTGTTAATAAAAAAGACGGAATTTACATGCCTTTTTTTGAAAATTTTTATCCGTTTGTCAAAGAAAACTTTTTAAAGAATTATGATAAATTATTGGAATTGGCCGAAAAGAAGCATAGTGATTTTAAAATGACCGTTGTAAATTTCAAAACCGGGTTTTATAACATGAATGTAAATGCCGATTATAGTAAAATAATTGTCATGTTAAGAGAAATTAAGGATTCCATGTCTTCTAAATTGTAATGGAAAACTGTAAATAATCTATATAGTAGGTATTTATTTTTGGGTCTATTTTATACACATTATTATCATCTAGTTTATCAGTAAGTTCTTTAATATTTTTTGTTAAAGCGAGTAATTTATCTATTCTTTCGTATTCATCCATGGTTTTTTCAATTAGCGCATCTTCACTTTCTCTATCATCTTCGT
>JACCDO010810488.1_pt1 | contig 20243 bp, 15 predicted proteins | sample 7446101 | NCBI WGS metagenome assembly JACCDO01 (sample SAMN15323440, study PRJNA562643) | freshwater metagenome | isolation source: river surface water | place: USA:Blue River Watershed | collected 2017-08-16
GACCAAGTTCAGCGAGGCTGCGCGATTGATTCAAATAAGGAAGCCACAGACTTGTTAATAGGACCCAGCAAGTTGCAGCTCCTCCAGCAGGAAGTGCAAGGCTTTTCCATAATGCTGTGCGATGTCGACCTGTTCTCCAAGAGACTAGCCACAACCAACCAAGGGTTGTGGCCAGAGCGATGAAAAATTGAAACAACGAGAAAGTGAGTTTGAATTGAGGAATGGCTTTCTCAAGGTGAGCGACCAAACCATACGGCCAACCTGAAATACCTGCAATCCAGAAGAGCCAAATCAGCAGTCCCGAGCCCGAAAAAAGCAGCATGGTGAACCAGTCGATCACTGAAGAAACACTACGGGTTAAAGTAGGCAGTGCGAGTGCGGCAAGAAGTGAAAGAGGGGGCAATGATAGGAAATACCATCTGTCGTTATGACCTAGCCAGAAGGCGTGCAAGATGATGGTTGTGGTCAACAATACAGGCGATAAAAGATGAATGCTGGCGTCTTTAGACCACCAATGCTGACGCCACTTCCACATGGTCCAGATTGCCATAGGCCAGATCGGCCAAGTGAACCAGACCAATAATTGAAAAGTTCTGATCAAACCATCGCGTCGATGAATTTCAAGCGAGTACGTGAGATCTTCCCCAAATGACCAGACGATGAAAGGGATCAACCCCACCATCAAGATCAAGTGAAGAAGTATTTCTTTTGGTCTGGGACCAGCTGAGCGCGCTAGAACAGATTGCACCACCAACGTGAGGCAAAGTAAGACCGCCAATAAAGGCGCACCTGCAAAAGCCAAACAAATCAAAGGCAAGCTTCGAGTGATCAAGCGGATTAGCCCGCTACCTTGTGTGACCGACAAGGCCATCATCAGAGCGCTCACGCAGGCAATTTGAAAAATGAAGGGGCTAGATTCGTGACCAAATTGCGAAAATCCCAACGCAGCAATCAGTGCCATCACTGTGGAGTCAGCAATTGCTACGGAATAAGTGCTTGATTTGGCTTCACCGCCAAAAGCAAAGGTAACCGGTTGCGCTGCAGAGAGGCTGGCAAATCGCTTTGCAGCATGCCAAATGAAAAACATCGTTAAACATAAGACAAAGAAAGAGATTGCCTGGAATCCCCAAAATACAAATTTAGGATTTAATTCATTCCACCAAATGGTCGTAAAAATGACGAAGCTTTCTGGGTGAAGCAGGGGATCAAACCCCAACTCGATTGCTTTGGAAGTTGTTCCATGGTCGCTATACAGGAAGAGCCAGCCCAATTGATTGATCTCAAGTGGTTTAAATGGCTCTCGCCCCCAAAATCCCGCTATGCAATAAATCAATATTAGTGCCAGTAACAAAGGTCGCGGGATGTTTTGAGCCGCCTGCTCTGTCACTATGGCTGGAGTTGTATGAGGGATCTTTGAATTCACGGTGAAATCAAAAAAAAAGCAGCCTGGACAAGCCGGGCTGCCTGACCGAACACCAACAATGTTACTTGGTGGTGGAACGGTTGTAGCGATTACGGAATTTCTCGACGCGGCCACCAAGTGAGTCAACAGACTTCTGGGTGCCAGTATAGAAGGGATGGGACTCGCTTGATGTATCCAATTTGAAGAGCGGCAACTCACGACCGTCATCAAGTTTGATGGTTTCTTTGGCGTTAACGCACGAGCGTGTCACGAATTGAAAACCGTTGGATAAATCGACGAAGCAAACTTCGCGATAGTTGGGGTGAATGCCTTCTTTCATGATATTTCCTGTTGTCTAGAGGTAGCCAGCAATGCATGTTGCCACTTACCCAAAAAAGAATAAGTCAGAATTATGCCATTTTTATCAATGGCTCACCCGCCCCTTCTCATAAGGTCAAAAAAGTCAACATTGTTTTTCGTGGACTTCATGTTTTTTAACATCAATTCCATGGATTCAATTTCGTCCATGTTGTAGATGAATTGACGAAGAATTCTAGTTTTTTGGAGAATTTCAGGCGCCAAAAGCAGTTCTTCGCGCCGTGTCCCACTGCGATTAAGTTGAATGGCAGGGAAGACTCGCTTTTCGTACAAACGGCGATCAAGGTGAATTTCACTGTTGCCAGTTCCCTTGAACTCTTCAAAAATGACTTCATCCATTCTGCTGCCTGTATCCACTAAGGCAGTGGCAATGATGGTTAGAGACCCGCCTTCTTCCACGTTTCGAGCCGCTCCAAAAAAGCGTTTTGGACGTTGAAGCGCATTTGCATCCACACCACCAGTCAAGACCTTCCCTGAACTGGGGACCACATTGTTGTAGGCGCGTGCGAGCCTGGTGATTGAGTCCAGCAGAATGATCACATCCATTTTGAGCTCAACAAGACGTTTGGCTCGCTCAATGACCATTTCTGCCACGTGAACATGGCGGGCAGCCGGTTCATCAAAGGTGGAGGCGATCACTTCAGCCCTCACACTTCTTTGCATTTCTGTGACTTCTTCTGGTCGTTCATCGACCAGGAGCACCATCATGTGGGAGTCGGGGTAGTTTGCTGTGATCGCATGTGCAATGTGCTGCATCATCACCGTTTTGCCGCTCTTTGGCGGAGCGACCAGCAGCGCACGTTGTCCCTTGCCAATTGGGGCAATGATGTCAATGATTCGTCCAGTGATGTTCTCTTCGCTTTTGATGTCACGCTCAAGTCGCATCTGCTCTTTGGGAAAGAGCGGCGTGAGGTTTTCAAACATGATCTTGTGCTTGTTTTGCTCAGGCAAATTACCATTGACCTTGTCAAGCTTGGTCAGCGCAAAGTACCTTTCACCATCCTTGGGGATGCGCACTTCACCTTCAATCATGTCGCCAGTGTGAAGATTAAAGCGCCTCACTTGGCTAGGACTGATGTAAATGTCGTCGGTGCTAGCTGTATAGCTGGTATCGGGACTTCTTAAAAATCCAAAACCATCAGGAAGGATTTCCAGAACGCCATCTGCAAAGACTTGTTCTCCTGCGCGAGCTCTTTTTTTGATGATGGCAAACATGAGTTCTTGTTTGCGCATCCTTCCGGTGTTTTCAATTTCTAAGGCTTCTGCTTGCTTAAGCAATTCAGAGACATGCTCAGCCTTGAGTTCATTCAGATGCATCTCAGCACTCCGCGAAGAGAAAGTGGGTGGATAGAGGAGACAGGGTGATACATCACCCATTAGAAAACGCCCAGTAGGGCTAAGGCACTAAATATTACATCATAAAAAGCCCGCCCCAACCAAAGGGCGGGAGATCACGACATCATTAATTCAAATGTGACTCTACAAACTCTGCAAGCTGAGGTTTGCTCAATGCGCCAACCTTTGTTGCGGCAAGCTGCCCATCTTTAAAAAGCATCAAAGTGGGAATGCCTCTGATGCCAAACTGTGCAGGAACTGAACGGTTGTCGTCAACATTCAATTTCTTAATTAACAACTGACCATTTTTGGTCTGGGCAAGGTCATCCAAAGCGGGAGCAATCATTTTGCAGGGACCACACCATTCCGCCCAAAAGTCAACCAAAACGGGTAGCTTGGACTGAAGAACTTCTTGTTCAAAGGTGCTGTCTGAAATGTGTTGAATCAAATCGCTGGTCATGTTTAACCTCTAATTAACCTGAGCGACATTTTGGCAGAAATTGGAAGTTTGTGTGGCTGGTTAAAGGCTCTGTACATGACACAATTTACGCATGTTTATTCATCTGCGTGTTCATTCTGAGTTTTCTGTCTCCCATGGGATCAATCGGATCGACGATATGGTGGATAGAGCTTTGGGTTTTCGGCAGGCGGCTTTAGCGATCACAGATCAATACAACCTATTCGGCAGTATCAAGTTTTACCAATCGGCAAGAAAAGCTGGCATCAAGCCAGTAGTGGGCGCTGAGCTATTGGTTCAATCGCCTAATCCCAAAGGTGCCACCGCCAGGTTGCTTTTGCTTGTCACCAGCCACCGTGGCTATTTGAATTTATGCCATTTGCTCAGCGTACTTTGGGAAAATGTTGCACCCACGGGTCCCGTCGGAGTGAGCTGGGCATGTTTGGTTGAACATTCTGAGGGGCTGATAGCCTTATCGGGTTTTCATGCAGGCTGGCAGGGTGAAGCCCTATTGGGCGAAGATCCCGCGGAATCCAAAACGCTTGCACTAGAGTTGTCTAGGGTTTTCCCTCATCGTTTTTTCTTGGAAATTCAAAGGGCTGGACGTCCGAATGACGAGGCACTTGTTGCAGCTAATGCCAAATTGGCATCAGATTTAGGCATCCCATTGGTGGCAACGCACCCAGTTCAATTCGGCACCATGGATGACTATGAGGCACATGAGGCTAGGGTGTGCATTGCTGATGGTGAAATATTAGGCAATCCAAGGCGCGTTAGGCGTTTCACACCAGAGATGTATTTCAAGTCAACATCTGAAATGGAGGCCCTTTTTTCTGATTTGCCGGGTGCACTCAACAACTCAGCTTTCATTGCCCAGCGTTGCAATTTGAGCCTGTCACTTGGTAAACCACAACTTCCTGACTACCCAACGCCATGTGTTGACGGTTCTCCAATGCCCATGGAGCTGTTTTTTCGTCAACAGTCCATGGAGGGCTTGGAACGCAGATTATGGGAATTGTTCCCATTGGAGCCCGTCAGAGAATCCAAGCGGTCTCTCTATGAAAAGCGCCTCGAGCATGAGATCAACACCATCATCAAAATGGGTTTCCCAGGCTATTTTTTGATTGTGGGTGATTTCATACATTGGGCAAAATCCAATAATTGCCCAGTTGGTCCAGGTCGAGGCTCCGGTGCTGGCTCACTTGTGGCTTACTCTTTGGGTATTACAGATCTAGATCCCATCGAATACAACCTGCTTTTCGAGCGCTTTTTGAACCCAGAGCGAGTTTCAATGCCTGACTTTGACATTGACTTTTGTCAGGCTAATCGTGATCGGGTCATTGATTACGTGAAATCGAAATACGGTGCTGCTGCGGTCAGTCAAATTGCGACTTTTGGAACCATGGCCGCACGCGCAGCCATTCGGGACGTTGGACGCGTACTTGATATGAGCTACACATTTTGTGACGGCATATCAAAGCTCATCCCCAATAAGCCGGGTGTGTCCATCACCATCACAAAAGCCATAGAGGCGGAACCTGAATTGAAGTCTCGCTATGAGGCTGAAGACGAGGTCAAAACCCTGATTGAACTTGCCATCAAACTGGAGGGACTAACCAGAAACGTTGGCATGCATGCGGGTGGCGTGCTCATTGCCCCTGGCAAATTGACTGATTTTTGTCCGCTGTACAGACAGCCCGGTAGTGACTCCGTGGTCAGTCAGTTTGACAAAGATGATGTGGAGTCTGCTGGTCTAGTGAAGTTTGACTTTCTAGGGCTAGCAACGTTGACGATTCTTGAATTGGCCAGGCAAATGATCTCCAAGCGCCATGTTCATCAAGAACAGTTCAATTTGGAATCCATTCCTTTGGACGACCCAGAGACTTATCAGCTTTTTTGCGATGGGAAGACTGAAGCCATCTTCCAATTTGAAAGTCGTGGCATGCAAGCGATGCTCAAAGATGCCAAACCTTCAAGGATTGAGGATTTGATTGCCCTCAATGCCCTTTATCGACCGGGGCCAATGGATCTGATTCCTTCTTACATAGCAAGGAAAAATGGCAGAGAGCCTGTGACCTATCCGCATAAATTGGTTGAATCTGTGTTGGCAGAAACCTATGGAATCATGGTCTATCAAGAGCAGGTTATGCAGACTGCTCAAGTATTAGGGGGCTATTCTTTGGGTGGCGCGGACTTGCTCAGAAGGGCCATGGGTAAAAAGAAGCCTGAGGAGATGGCTGAGCATCGTGGCATTTTTAGGGATGGTGCCCTGAAAAATGGCATTTCCAACGATCAGGCAGATGAAATCTTCGACCTGATGGAGCGCTTTGCCGGGTACGGTTTTAATAAGTCGCACGCTGCAGCATATTCACTTTTGGCATACCAAACCGCTTGGTTAAAAGTCCATCACACAGCTGAATTTTTCGCAGCCAACATGACGGTGGAAATGGATGACACCGACAAGTTAAAAGCTTTGTACATTGATGCCATCCGGATGGGGGTGGTTTTTGAAGCGCCCAACATCAACCGGTGTGAACAAGGCTTTGTTCCTGTCTCGAGCACTGTGATCAGGTATGGTTTATGCGCTATTAAGGGAACTGGATCTCAGGCCATTCAAGCCATATTGGACGAGCGTAATAAGGATGGTGACTTTTTGAGTTTGTTTGATTTCTGTAAGCGGGTTGATCGAACAAAAATCAATAAAAGAACCATTGAAGCTTTGATCAGAGCCGGGGCTTTTGATGCGGTGAATCTCAATCGAGCCGCTTTGCTTGAATCGGTTGATTTGGGATTGGCTTTTGCCGCTCAAAAACAGGCGGATCAAAATCAAGGCGGGTTGTTTGATCTTGTTGGTGAAGACGATCAGATGAATCGAGAACCCGAATTGGTTTCGGTGGCACCATGGTCAATGCGTTCTCAATTGGAGCAGGAAAAATTGGCCTTAGGGTTTTATTTTTCTGGCCACCTTTTTGATGAGTACGCACGCGAGATTGAAAAATTCACACGCACCAAAATCGGTGATTTGCTTGAAAACACAGAGCAGGTGTTGGTGGCGGGAATTGTTTCTGAATTTAAATTGATTCAAGCCCAAAAAGGCAAGCTCGCAATCATTAAGCTTGACGATAAAACTGGAAGCATAGATGCAGTGATCGATGCTGATTTATATGACCTTCACCGGACAGAGATTGCGGATGATCTATTACTCATTGTCAAAGGAAGAATACAGCCAGATCGCTTCAATGGCGGAGTGCGAATCAATGTTTCTGAATGCTGGAACCTCAATCGCGCCAGGATTCAATTTGCCAAGCGAATTGAAGTGAATTTGGAAGACCGCCGGCCCGACTGGACTTTGCTGTCTGCTGAGTCAAGTCAATCAGAAATTCAGCACGATGGCTTAGCAATTCGATGCAATTTGAAATTGGACGACATCGCATTTTGTTTGGAGTTTGAAAAAAAGCTTCAGCCCAGTGAGGAAAAAATAGCCACTTTGCAATTGATGTGCGATCTGGAAGAATCAAAGCAAGGCGTTCAATCCTCTGTTCAGATCGTTTATCAATGAGTCCATTTTTAAATTTACCCACTTTGCTGACTTGGGCAAGGATCGCAGCGATTCCTCTTCTTATGTGGGTGTTTGAATGGCCATTATCTTGGTCAGAGCGAAATTTAATTGCGACCCTGATGTTCATACTTTTTGCCTTGACCGACTGGCTGGATGGGTATTTGGCAAGAAAACTCAACCAAACTTCGAAATTCGGAGCTTTTTTAGATCCGGTTGCCGATAAGTTCCTTGTATGTGCGTGTCTTTTGATTTTGGTCGATCTTGGAAGAACACCTGCATACATTGGACTCATCATCATTGGTCGAGAAATTGCGATTTCTGCGCTCCGAGAATGGATGGCCATCATCGGGGCATCAAACAGTGTTGCTGTCAACATGATTGGCAAGCTTAAAACCACGGTACAAATGGTTGCAATTCCCTTTTTGCTCTTTGATGGTCTCTTATGGAATTGGCTTGATGCTCACTGGTGGGGCAATGTGATGATCCATCTTGCTGCTTTCTTGACCATTTGGTCAATGCTTTTTTATCTCAATAAAGCAATTCCCCACATTCGCGAGCGTGTACGTTGAATCCTCAGTTAAACGTAAGTCGCTGGATGATGGCCATGCCAGCCGTATTTGTATTGATATGGAGCACCGGCTTCATCGTTGCACGTTTTGGCATGCCTTATGCGCCACCATTTGGTTTTCTTGAAATTCGATACGCGTTTTCGCTTGTGCTTTTCGCGATTTGGATTCAGATTGCCAAAGTGAGTTGGCCCAAAGAGCCCAAGCAATTTTGGCATTTGGCCGTTACCGGCGCCTTCATGCATGCAGGCTATTTAGGTGGGGTCTGGGCAGCTGTTAAATTGGGGATGGGGGCAGGTCTTTCAGCCTTAATCGTTGGATTACAGCCCGTACTGACTGGAATTTGGCTCTCATCCAGAGGGGGCACCATACATAGGATCCAGTGGATTGGTCTGTTCATGGGGCTCATAGGGGTTTTTTTGGTGCTTCTTCAAAAAATCGAATCCACCCTCGAGGTTTCGACTGAATCATTAATTTGTGCTTTGATTGCGCTTTTGTCGATCACAACTGGGACGCTCTACCAAAAGCGCCATGTTTTGCCATGCGATGTCCGATCAGCCAATTTCATTCAGCTGCTCAGCGCTGCTCTGGTGACTCTGCCACTTGCACTATTTGAGTCGGAGCAAATTCAATGGACAGCCCAATTCATGTGGTCAATGATGTGGTCGGTCGTGGGACTGACGATTGGAGGAAGCTCACTTTTGTACATGCTGATTCAAAGAGGAGCTGCAGCCACTGTGAGCAGTTTGATGTATTTGGTCCCGCCATGCACAGCTATGATCGCTTGGTTACTGTTTGGTGAGCCAATCACAAATTTAACCTTACTGGGTATTTTTGTCACAGCATTTGGGGTGGCGTTGGTTGTTCGATATTCTTCAAAGATCCGTTGAGGGGTTCTCATGTCTAAATTAAAAATTGCAGTCATTCCTGGGGACGGCATTGGCTGTGAAGTCATGCCAGAAGGCATCAAGGCTTTGGACGCAGTTTGTACCAAACATAACATTGACATTCGGTTTGATCACTTTGATTTTTGTTCTTGGCCATTTTTCGAAAAACATGGCGTCATGATGCCTGTCAATTGGCGTGACCTTGTTGGTAGCCATGACGCGATTTACTTTGGTGCAGTGGGGTGGCCGGATAAAATTCCAGATCATGTATCTTTGTGGAATTCGTTGCTTTTATTTCGCCGTGAATTTGATCAATACATCAACTTAAGACCTGCGAAATTAATGCCCGGAATCGTGGCGCCCGTTGTCCGTAAAGATGGCTCACAACGCCAACCCGGTGAAATTGACATGATGATTGTTAGAGAAAACACTGAAGGTGAATACTCTAACGTTGGTGGAACGATGTTCCCTGGAACAGACAGAGAAATCGTGATGCAGGAATCCATCATGACTCGTCATGGCGTTGATCGAGTGTTGAGATTTGCCTTTGAGTTGGCCTCCCGTAGGCCACGTCAACATTTGACCAGTGCAACTAAATCTAATGGCATCTCCATCACCATGCCGTATTGGGATGAACGTGTGAAAGAGATGGCGAAACAGTTCCCTAGCATCAAATGGGATAAATTTCACATCGACATTCTGACCGCACATTTCGTTCAACGTCCAGAATTTTTTGATGTCATAGTTGCCAGTAATTTGTTTGGTGACATCCTGAGCGATTTAGGTCCTGCTTGCACTGGAACCATTGGCATTGCCCCCAGCGCAAACCTTAATCCTGAACGCCATTTCCCCTCACTCTTTGAGCCTGTTCACGGATCGGCGCCTGACATTGCTGGCAAGGGAATTGCAAATCCGATCGGTCAAATTTGGTCGGGCGCCATGATGCTGGATTTCCTTGGGCATTCAAAGGCGCATGACGACTTGGTCAAAGCGATAGAGAAGGTTTTGGCGCAAGACTCGGGTGCGGCAAAGACTCCTGATTTGGGAGGAAATGGCAAAACCCAAGACCTTGGCCAATCAATAGTTGAGGCGCTGAGTGAGATTCAATGAGCGTTCAATTTAGAATGCTCTATTCTTCAAATCACAGACTGCCTCATTAGGTAGGAGCTTTTCTCATGAATAAATCAGAACTGATTGATCACATTGCTGGCCAAGCTGAGTTGCCACGTGCATCTGCTGCGCGAGCTCTTGACGCTGTGATCGAGGCTATTCAGACTTCCCTCCAAAAAGGGGAGTCCGTCTCTCTTGTGGGGTTTGGCACATTCGATGTCACTGTTCGCGAAGGTCGTAAAGGGAGAAATCCCAAAACCGGAGAGTCCATTGACATCAAACCTGCTAAAGTACCCAAGTTTCGTCCAGGTAAAGCTCTTAAGGATGCATTGAACTAAGAGTCTGGCCTGGGTGCTTAGCTCAGTTGGTAGAGCGGCGCCCTTACAAGGCGTAGGTCGGCGGTTCGAACCCGTCAGCACCCACCAAACAATTGGCGAACCTAGAGTTCGCCATTCTTGTTTTTGAGGCATATATGTTTGATTTCGTACGACAGCACAAACGCATCATGCAACTGTTGCTGGTTATCCTCATTTTCCCGTCTTTTGTTCTATTTGGAATTGATGGGTACAAGCGTTTTACATCTGATTCTGAGGTGCTGGCAACCGTCGATGGCGTAGATATCTTGCAGTCTGAGGTTGATCGTTTGTCTCAATCTGAGGCGATGCGCATTTCCAGATCCAATCCTGCAATTGATGTCAAAATTTTTGATAGTCCATTCTTCAAATCTCAAATTCTTGATCAAGTGATCAACGAGCGTGTATTACAAGCTGCAGTCACAAAATTTCATGTTTTTGTTTCAGATGCAAAACTTGCCAATGCACTTAAGACGGCCCCCGAATTGCAAGCCATCAAGGGGGGTGACGGGGAAATTGATCGTAATGCTTATATGGCCCTTCTGAGTTCACAAGGCTTGACACCGCAATCGTATGAATTCAATCTCAGGTCTAGTCTGTTAAGCGCTGAATTGATGAGGTCCATTCCTTCATCCGCGCTTAATGAGTCCACTTCCAATGCTCAATCAGCCTGGTCCCAAATTCGGGATGTCGCTTGGACCCGTTTCGATCCCGCCAAGATGGCAGCAGGTATCAAACCACCTCAAGCTGAATTGAAAAAATTTTTTGATGAAAACCGAAACCGGTTCATGACTCAAGAGTCGATTGAAGGTGAGTGGTTGGTATTGAATGCAGCGCAACTTGCACCAAAAATTGAATTGAAGGCTGAAGATGTCAAATCATATTTCGAGCAAAACATCCAAGCCTACTCTATTCCAGAACAACGCCGTGCCAGGCATATTTTGATTTCTGTGCCACAAGGGGCTTCAGCATCAGAGATTGAGGCTGCTAAAAATAAGATCGAATCCATTCGCTCCAAGTTGCTGGCCAACCCCTCATCATTTGAAGCCATTGCAAGGACAGACTCCCAAGACACGGGCTCTGCGCGTCAAGGTGGAGATTTGGGTTTCTTTGTGCATAAGGACATGGTTAAACCCTTTGCGGATGCTGCGTTTGCTTTAAAAAGGGGTGAACTTTCTCCAGTTGTTCAATCTGAATCAGGTTTCCATGTGATCCAACTGATGGATCTCAAACCCGGTCAGACGCAACCCTTTGATTCGGTGAAGCCTGAAATTGAAAAGCAACTCAGGACGCAATTGGCTCAAAAACGCTTTGCTGAACTTGCAGAGCAATTCACCAACTTGGTCTATGAGCAGCCGGATGGATTAGCGCCGATTGCCAATCAACTAGGACTTGAGCTCAAGCGATTCCCGGCTACGACCCGTGGTCAACTAGCTGCTCTTTCGTCTGAGCTTGCTCACCCAAAAGTTCAAGAGGCATTGTTTAGCCCTGAAGGTTTAGCTCAGAAGCGCAACTCTGCTGCAATTGATATCGGCTCCTCAACCTTGGTTTCTGCAAGAGTCACTCACCATCAATTACAACGCCAACTGGAGTTTGATGAGGCTCAGTCCATATTGATTGATCAATTCATTGGCATCGAAGCCTTGAAAATGGCTAGACAGCAGGCTGACGAATTGGCAAAAAGTTCTAAATTGCCACTTGCCGACCAGGCTTTGATCTCCAGGGTGAATTCATCCAAGTTAAGTCCCAAACTGATTGAAGCCGTGATGAAGAAGTCTTCAGATCAGTTGCCAGTTCGTTTCACGGTTGATGAAGGCAAGAGCGGTGTCTATACAGTTGAGGTGAGGGCGGTTAAAGAGTCCACTGATTTAGCCACCAATCAAATGTCCAAAATGCTCATGCAACGAAGCTATGCAGACGCTCAGACCCAAGCCTACATCCAATCCTTGCGTCAACAAATGAACGTGAAATTGAAGACTGGCCAAGAGCAGCCAAACAAGATCGCGCAAAGTCGCTAAGCTTCTCTTAGGTCGTTATAATCGAGCGAAGTGGTGGCTGTAGCTCAGTTGGTAGAGTCCCAGATTGTGATTCTGGTCGTCGTGGGTTCGAGTCCCATCAGCCACCCCAACGCCTTAGGCCCCTTGATTCAGGGGCCTTTGTTTTTATAGCTTGATTTATGTGTTTTCGAGTCAAATAATCACTTTATGAAAAAAATACTGATTTGTAACGACGATGGCTTTCAAGCGCCTGGCATTGTGAAGCTTTATCGTGCCCTTAAGTCGATTGCTGATGTGGAAATGATTGCCCCAGAGCAAAACAACAGTGCCAAATCAAATTCTTTGACGCTTTTATCACCTTTGACTGTTCATCGTGGAGAAGATGGCATCAGGTACATCAATGGAACACCAGCAGATTGTGTTCATGTTGCATTGACCGGTCTATTGGGATATCGCCCCGACCTGGTTGTCTCAGGTATCAATAATGGGGCAAACATGGGTGAGGACACCATCTATTCAGGCACGGTTGCCGCAGCCATGGAAGCCTACATGATGGGTATTTCTGGAATTGCCTTTTCGCAAGTTAAAAAAGGATGGGAACATCTGGACGATGCAGTGAACTTTGCAATAGAAGTAGTCGAGGGCTTACTTCATCATCCACCCGCACCTCATTTTTTATTGAACATCAATGTTCCTAATTTGCCCTATCCAGAAATCAAAGGTTTGAAAGTTTGTCGACTTGGCAGGCGACATGCCGCAGAGCGTGTCCATACACAAATAAACCCTAGGGGTGAAACCATGTACTGGATCGGTGGGTCTGGACCAGCCAAAGATGACGCACCCGACACCGATTTTTTTGCAACGGCCAATGGCTTTGCCTCAATGACGCCCTTGATGGTCGATTTGACCGATCACGCAAGCATTCCGCTTTGGGGTAAGTCCTTTGTGCCGGCCAGCAATTGATCATGACTCAACGTTCGCGTTTTCCCTCTCGTCTACCACCTCTTGGAAGAGAACTTACAAAAGAAGCGATTTCAAAGTCTCAAGCATCTGATCAGACTTGGAGCACTCAACCTTTAGCCTATTGGGGCGAGACAGATGGCTTTGGTTCTGATCGCTACCGATTGAGCATGGTTCAACAAATCATGAAATCCGGCATTCACGATGAAATCGTGTTGAAAGCCATGCTCAAGGTCGAAAGGCATCGCTTTGTCGATTCGGCTTTGCGAATGCAGGCTTATGAAGACACCAGTTTGCCGATTGGGGCTGGTCAAACCATTTCCAAGCCTAATGTCGTCGCTCGCATGCTGTCGCTACTCTTGCAAGCTCCAATTTATCGTCAACAAGGTGTTCATCATCGAGTCATGGAAATTGGAACTGGATGTGGCTATCAGGCTGCCATCTTGTCTATTTTGAGCAAAGAGGTTTACTCGCTCGAGCGGATCAAAGAGTTGCATTTAAAAGCCAAATCGAATCTGAGACCTTTCAGGATCCCCAATCTTCACCTATTGTTCCGTGATGGCGCAGATGGTTATGAGTCTGGCGCGCCGTTCAGTGGTATCGTTTCAGCTGCTGGCGCGGAGCATTTACCTCCAATTTGGATCGACCATCTGAGTATGGGGGGAAGGCTGGTGGCTCCGGTTCAAAATTCTTCGGGGCGACAAAGCCTATTGGTCATTGATCGGTTAAAAAACGGTGTTCAAGAAACTGTCTTAGAGGATGTCCAATTCGTGCCTCTAAAATCGGGCGTCGAATGATTTTGCGATCTAATGAAATGCGATCCCTCATAAGTGTCTGGCTCATTAGCATGTCATTGGTTGGTTGCGTAACGGGCTATCAGCACGTTCCTGCTCCTGTTGAAGATCGAATGGCGGGGGCTACATTGCAACCTGCAACTGGAACAAATTCCAATCAGCACGATGTTCAACCTGGTTTTTACGCTGTTCGTCCAGGCGATACCTTGATTCGCATTGGTTTAGAGCAAGGTCAAAATTGGCGAGACATTGCCAAATGGAACAGCATTGACAATCCCGATCGAATTGAAGTGGGTCAGGTATTGCGTATTCAACCGCCAGTCGCAAACGAGAATGTGTCTTCTGAGTCCACCGGGGTTGTGGTGACTCCAGTGACAAGAACCCAGATCATTGAACCTGTGGTCAATTCACCGCCTTCGCGTGAGTCCAGTGTTGCGTCCATTCCGCCTAAGCTAGAACCACCGAGTGCTTCTGATAAGAGTACGCTAGCGAATAAGGATGTATCTGTTCGTCAATCGGCACCAAATGTGACTTCACCGATCGAAATCTCTTTTTTAATGCCTTCAAAAGGCAAGATAACCGGCACATTTGATGGAGCTAAGAATAAGGGCATTGATATTTCAGGTAAGTTGGGTGATCCCATCATCTCAGCGGCTGACGGTCGAGTGGTTTATGCAGGCTCAGGACTTAGAGGTTATGGAAACCTCATCATCATCAAGCACAACAATACTTACCTGACTGCTTACGCTCACAACGACAAGATATTGGTCAAAGAAGATCAGTTCATCAAGCAGGGGCAAAAAATTGCTGAAATGGGAAACAGTGAAGCCGATCAGGTCAAACTCCATTTTGAAATCCGCAAAATGGGTAAGCCTGTTGATCCAGTTCCATATCTCAACACGCCCTGATGACTGATTCGGTACAGAAAGAACTAGCCCAGTATCCTGAGGCTTTATACATAGAGTCCATGGACCTGGATGCCCAAGGGGTAACGCATGATCCAGAAGGTCGAGTTGTATTTGTTGAAAATGCCTTACCTTCGGAATGGGTTAGGTACCAAGCCTCTCAGAAAAAATCAAAATGGTCCAAGGGGGTGGCGGTTGAACGCTACTCAGAATCGCATCTTAGGGTGAAGCCAGAGTGTGAGAATTTTGGCTTTGAACGAGGAAGTTGTGGGGGGTGCAAGATGCAGCATGTGCATGCATTTGCACAAATTTCTCTCAAACAACGAAGCATGTTGGATCAACTATGGCATTTGGGAAAGTGTCGTCCAGATCAATTGCTAAGGCCACTCACAGGGCCTTCTGCCAATTATCGACACAGAGGGCGATTGTCAGTTCGTTATGTTGAGAAACGCGATGAAGTTCTGATTGGATTTCATGAGCGAAGCAGTCGTTACATTGCAGACATGAAAACTTGCTCGGTGATTCCTTCGCGTCTTTCCGATTTACTTTTACCCCTTAGAGCACTTGTTTATCAACTTGAGGCCAGAAGTCATATCCCTCAACTTGAATTTGCTTTGGGTCAGAATGTTTTGGCGCTTGTTTTGCGACACCTGGTGCCCTTGAGCAAAAGTGATTTGGAAGCCATCAAAGCTTTTTCGATCACCTATGATGTCCAGTGGTGGCTTCAGCCGACAGGCCCTGATTCAGTGGTCCCATTTGATGAGAGCTCGGTTTCAAGGCTGAGCTATGAAATCCCTGAATTTGGGTTGGAGATGCCTTTTTTGCCCACCGACTTCACTCAGGTCAATCCACAAATCAACCAACGAATGATTCAGCATGCCATCAGTTTGATGGGCGTTAAACCTTCAGACACTGTGATCGATTGGTTTTGCGGGTTGGGCAATTTCACGCTGCCACTTGCGACTCAAGCTCAGCAAGTGTTGGGAATCGAGGGAAGTCATCAACTGATTCAAAGAGCCAAAGAAAATTGGGTTTTCAATCAAGAACGAAGAAACCTACTTGGTATCAATGCCCTCTCTGAAGTGAAATACTCAGTCAAAAATCTGTTTGATTTTTCTATTGAGGATCTATATGAGTTGCCAAAGAGCCGTCTTTGGTTATGGGATCCACCGCGTGAAGGCGCATTTGCTTTAGCAAAAGCCTTGTCTGACTGGAATCAACTCACCCAGAGTGCTTGGGCTCCGCCCGAAAAAATTGTTTATGTCAGCTGCAATCCAGCTACTCTAGCGAGAGACGCAGGGCTTTTGGTTCATCAAGCTGGGTATCAATGCACGCACGCTGGAGTCATGGACATGTTTCCTCACACTGCACATGTTGAAAGCTTGGCCGTATTTGTGAGGCAATAAAAAACCCTCCACATTTAGAGATGGAGGGTTTGTGCGATGAGCGATATTGCTTATTCTCGCTCGCCACCAAAAATACCCAGTAGCGCAAGAAGGCTCTGAAAAATATTAATCAGATTCAAATAAATGGATAGTGTGGCTGTGATGTAGTTGTCCTCGCCTCCGTCAATGACGTTTTTCAAATCAAAAAGTAAATAGGCGCTGAACAAAAACAAACCTAATGTGGAAATCACCATCATGCCTATGCTTGAACCTAGAAAGAGGTTGATGACGCTTCCGATCATCAGGGCAATTAGGCCAATAAATAGCCACTGACTCATACCGGAGAGATCTCTTTTGATGGTGGAGGCCAAGGTTGCCATTACAAACAAAATAAAAGAGGTTCCTCCGAATGCCGTCATGATCAAGTTGGCCCCGTTAGCCAGACCAAGAACGTGACCAATCATTCGAGAAAGCATCAAACCCATGAAGAAGGTAAAGCCAAGGAGGATGGGTACTCCTAGGGCACTGTTTTTATTCTTTTCAATGAGAAAAATGAAACCCATTGCACCGACTAGAAAGAGGATGAAGCCAATGCCCCCTGAAAGGGCTTGCCCCAAGCCTGTTGCAACGCCAATCCATGCTCCCAGTACAGAAGGGACCAGGGAAAGCGCCAATAGCATGTAGGTATTTTTGAGTACTTTATTTCGCTGCTCAGAGGAAATTGAGCTGGACGAATAAGAAATTGTTTGTGCTCTATCGGTCATGATGAACTCCTTATGAAGCGTGGTGAATTATGCAGGTCTAATTAAGGATTGGAAAAGGAAAACCATTCGTCCCTAACGAAAACAATGTTTTTAGTAAGTGAGCCGGCCAGGTTGCAATTCTTGAAGAATGGTTGTTGCAATTTCTTCAATGCTTTTTGTGGTGGTCGATAGCCATTTGATCCCTGACCGCCGCATCATGCTTTCAGCCTCGCGCACTTCAATCTGACAATTTTGAAGGCTTGCATACCTAGAGTTTGGTCGCCGCTCATTGCGAATTTCACTCAATCTTTCGGGGTGGATGGTGAGCCCAAACAATTTATTGATGAATGGGGTTAATGCGGGTGGTAAAGCTTTTCGATCAAAGTCTTCGGGTATCAAAGGGTAGTTCGCAGCCTTAAGCCCATATTGCATCGCCAAATATAGACTGGTGGGTGTTTTACCGCTGCGACTTACACCTACAAGAATTACATCAGCAGATTCAAGGTCTGCATGCAATTGACCATCATCGTGATAGAGAGAGTAATGAATCGCATCAATACGATCGTTATAGGACTTGCTTTTACTGGCGTCTGAAAAACGTCCAATCCTATGGTTTGACTTGATCCCCAGTTCAGCTTCAAGTGGAGTGACAAACGTGCTGAACATGTCCATCAGCAAGTAGTCGTTGCCGGATTGCAAAACTTTCAAAACTTCCTCATTGACCAAAGTGGTAAACACGATGGACCTCTTGCCATCAACCTGTCCAGCATGCTCGATTTGCCGTTTGACTTGGTGAGCTTTGTCCACCGAGTCTGTAAAGGGCAGCCTCACGTGTTTAAATTGGTTTTCAAATTGAGCCAATATGGCATTTCCAAATGTTTCGGCAGTAATTCCAGTGCCGTCTGAGACAAAAAATACAGTGCGATTTGCCATGGTTAAAAGTGATTCGAACTCTAAAATGGTCAGATTATGACCAGTTTGAGATTTGATCCCTCATTGATGCAAGCCTTGACTCTTTATCGGCAAAGCTTAAATCAAGTGGTCCAACTCTTTGAACTGGAGAGATTTCACACTTGGAGCTTTCATGACTGACCCTAAATTCGTTAATGAGTTAGTGATTCCTTTTGAGAAGTTAAGGATGACTCATGTCGATATCGTTGGCGGGAAAAATGCTAGCTTGGGCGAGATGATTTCTCAGTTGCCAAATGGCGTGAAAGTTCCAACTGGGTTTGCCACAACAGCTCATGCATTCAGACTTTTTCTGCAACATGGTCAGCTCGATCAACGCATTCAAGATCTACTCAAAAATTTGGATGCAGACGACATTTCACAACTCACCAGCACTGGCGCTCAGATCCGCTCATGGATTGAAAGCCAGCCGTTTCCATCTTCGTTAGAAGCGGCAATACGGGATTCATTTCAAAAACTGGATCGCGGCGCTGAAGGTTCGTATGCCGTGAGGTCTTCTGCAACAGCAGAGGATTTACCGGATGCATCATTTGCAGGTCAACAAGAGACTTTTTTGACGGTCAGTGGCATTGACCATGTGTTACAAAAAATAAGAATTGTTTTTGCTTCTCTTTATAACGACAGGGCAATCAGCTACCGCGTGCACCAAGGTTTTACACATTCAGAGGTGGCCTTGTCTGCTGGAATTCAGCGTATGGTTCGATCTGACTTGGCTACTTCTGGTGTCATGTTCACGCTGGATACAGAGTCTGGTTTTGATCAAGTTGTTTTCATCACAGCCAGCTATGGCTTGGGTGAGATGGTGGTGCAGGGCGCTGTAAACCCCGATGAGTTTTACGTTCATAAACCCATGCTTGAAGCTGGAAAAAATGCGCTCATCCGAAAAAATTTAGGGTCCAAACTCAGTCAGATGGTTTTTGCCACTGCAAATGAGCACGAAGCATCGGGGCACTGGGTTAAGACACTGGATGTTCCAGTTGAACTGAGAAACCGCTATTGCCTTTCCGAAGCAGACGCTTTGGAATTAGCAAAATATGCTGTGACCATTGAGAAGCATTACGGTCGTCCCATGGACATTGAATGGGGGAAAGATGGTCTTGATGGCCAGCTCTATATTCTTCAAGCTCGCCCAGAGACTGTGAAGAGCCGTCAAGGGCAATCGGAACAAAAATTCAAGTTGAAGTCACGTGGCGAGGTGCTAACGCACGGTAGGGCAATTGGTCAAAAAGTAGGAACTGGAAAGGTTCGTCTTGTCCAAGGTACCCATGAGATGGACAAAGTTCAGGCAGGTGACGTTCTTGTTACTGATATGACAGATCCCAATTGGGAGCCAGTCATGAAGCGTGCCAGTGCCATAGTCACCAACCGCGGTGGCCGAACCTGTCATGCTGCCATCATTGCCAGAGAGTTGGGTATCCCCGCAGTCGTAGGTTGCGGTCATGCTACTGAAAACCTTCCGGATGGTACTTTGGTAACTGTGAGTTGTGCAGAAGGGGACACCGGATACGTTTATGAAGGCTTGATTGAAACTGAAGTGGTCACCATTGAGCGTGGTCAGATGCCTCCCATTTCAACCAAGATCATGATGAATGTGGGTAACCCTCAGCTAGCTTTTGATTTCTGCCAACTGCCCAACGAAGGTGTGGGTTTGGCTAGACTTGAATTCATCATCAACAATAACATCGGCGTTCACCCCAAAGCCATACTCGACTATCCTGCGGTAGATCCAGATCTCAAAAAAGCTGTAGAGTCGGTTGCCAGAGGGCACGCTTCTCCACGAGCTTTCTATGTCGATAAAGTTGCAGAAGGCGTTGCAACTATTGCTGCCGCATTTTGGCCCAAGCCAGTCATCGTGAGACTTTCTGATTTCAAATCTAACGAATATAGAAAACTCATTGGTGGCAGTCGTTATGAGCCAGAAGAAGAGAACCCAATGTTAGGTTTCCGTGGAGCGGCGCGTTACATCTCTGAGGACTTTACCCAAGCTTTTGCCATGGAATGTGAAGCCTTGCATCGAGTGCGCCATGCTATGGGACTCACCAATGTTCAGATCATGGTTCCTTTTGTTAGAACATTAGAGCAAGCGAGGCTCGTGGTTGAATCCCTGGCGGCTCATGGCCACGTCAGAGGTCAATATGATTTGAAGCTCATCATGATGTGTGAGATCCCAAGCAATGCCTTGTTGGCTGAGCAATTCCTCGAATACTTTGACGGTTTTTCAATTGGGTCTAATGATTTGACTCAGTTGACTTTAGGACTGGACAGGGACTCAGGTATGGAATTGCTTGCAAAAGATTTCGACGAAAGAGATCCTGCCGTTCAAGCTTTGTTAAAAATGGCCATTTCTGCTTGCCTTAAGCATCAAAAGTATGTGGGTATATGTGGACAAGGACCAAGTGACCATCCTGATTTTGCAAAGTGGTTGATGGAACAAGGTATCGCC
>JACCDO012191375.1_pt1 | contig 20232 bp, 21 predicted proteins | sample 7446101 | NCBI WGS metagenome assembly JACCDO01 (sample SAMN15323440, study PRJNA562643) | freshwater metagenome | isolation source: river surface water | place: USA:Blue River Watershed | collected 2017-08-16
CGATTGCGGTTTTGGAATGGAGAGTTGGCCGATGCCGGCATGAATGTGGAGGAGTTTTTTCGTAAGTATGTCGACGATGACTCTGCGATTAATCTACATGAGAATTTCAAGATATACTCTGCTGCTATCTTCTCGGTGCGGCGGGAGCAGATTCTGTCACGGTCTCTGGAGTATTATCAGCGACTATTGGAGATGCCGGCCCTTGGACATTTGAGGCCCGAGGTCGCGCATTTCTTTGAGCGATCTTGGTACTATATTTTCAATTGCCACCGTTCAGTGGGGACAGATCAAGCTAATAAACACAAACAATCCTAGCACTTGCCAGACAGACTTGGCGGGCTTGGCGACGCTAATCAGTTCACACACAACATCATTCCAGAGCCACTTACCCACGAAGGAAATGAGGACAATCGCAATGGCGAACGCCAACATGCCAGCAAGGAACTCCGCATATGAATTGCGACTCGTTGCGGGATCCGAGGCATTCGGTGACAAGCCTTCAACTAAGGCACGTGTAGCAGATCCTAACATTTCTTCTATCAGTCCTCCAGTTTTTACTGTGGTGTAGCATCGGCTACTCCTCCAGTTTTTCGTAGCGCAGACCCTCTTTCCACTCCGAGGTCTTGTGCTTCTCCAGGAACTCCAAAGCCTCCTTGGCCTTCTTCTCGTCACCGAGGTGCTCTGCAAGAAGTGGGAGCATGTCCTTTTTGGGGACGGCATTCGTGCGCTTTTGCTTTTTGTACAAGATTCGCCCGCCGCTGGCCTTGAGATCCAGCGCACCAATGGCATGATTTTTCATCATGTTGACAATAAGGCTCTCCAGAGTCTTCTGTCGCTTGGACTCTTCTTTGATAATCTGCCGGGCCGCGGTGATCTTCTCAAATGTTGTATGCCATGCTTTGATGGCCTCGCTGAGTTGCTGAATATCCTCTTTGGTAGGCGGCACAACAGGTCCACTGGGGAACTGTGGCTCTTCGGTGATCTTACTTGAAGTAGTACTTTCGGAGTCGCCTGAATCGGAACCGCCGCTGGCGCCGCGGCGGTGTCCTTTTTGCTTCGGCGCAGGTGGCTCAGGCGCCACAACATGCTCCTCACTCGGCATACTCAGAAAACTCGACAGAGCCGACGCAGCCTGACGCTGTGTTTGCGTGGGATACGTACCCGATGACATGTAGGGAAATACGGCAACCTGGCTTTGATCTTGATTGTGTTCCTCCATTTGAGTGTATAACCTCTACTTGTCAGCGGAGTTGGGTCTTTGTCTTTTATACGCGTCTGTGGTTTAGGCCTGGGGGTAAAATTTGCTTTTATATATCATGAATTGCCGGCTCGTACAATGGATCTACTACATGTCAGTCAAGAGGACACGCAAGAATTTCTTCAAATGTGGTTTTATGGACATTTGAACAAAATCTTTGAAACAATTTGTGCCGTCCGAGAGTTGCCGGCAGATGTAGCGGAAGAGCTGCGGCGTATTGTTCTTCAACCGAATGCTGTGCGCGTCGAGATAAAAGGACAGGCGCAGTCCTCAAGTGAAGTATAAGCGAACCATACTTGTAATTACTTTGCGACAGACATAACAAGAAACTGGTTGGCGTGACGCTGTACACGTCTGGCAAAATGTATGACCACATGGAACCATAGCATGCGTTACACCTTCATTAAGACAAATAGAGCACAAGGGTGCTCCATTAACGGCCGTTGAAGGGACAGAAGCTGTGATAACCTCGCGGCAGATTATCCATTTTTTGTAGAGTTTGATCATATCATCATACGCTTCTTTGACTTTTGTTTTCTGGAAAATATCTTCAAGGTAGCGCTGGTTGACTTGGAGCAAATCGGCATACGATTCAGATTCTGGCAAGGAGGCGACAAGTAGGAGATGTGAGGAGAGCTTTTCGAGACTCTCGCATCGTGTCTTGAGGGTTTCTTCGGCCTTCATGAGAGAGATGGCAGTGTTTCGGTAGAGTTCCATGATCCGCCGCAGGCGCCAGATGAGCTTCTCGGTTTCTGAAGGGGCGGGCACGGCGGCCGTTTCACCTGGGGCTGTTTGTGAACCAAAAGAGGGGCTCGGCGCGACCCAAAGAATTTCGCGATCCACCTCCGCCATCATATCCTTAATTGCGCAGTCCAAGTTCAATTCCTTCAGAGGCCCCTGGACCTGCGCACCCTTGCCATACTTTCGGAAAACATGCTCGGCTAGACTCAAAGAGCTCGACAAACGCCCGCGGTCAACAAAATTAGCAACCAGCGTCTCATTGTACTGTGCCAGAAAGTCGCGAAGACGATTACGCGCAGAGTGGTTATTTGTAATGGATCGAGGAAGCGCGCCCTTGATATCGGCGCAGTGCTTAGCGCTGATATTCTGGAAAACTGACTCGTAGGGATATCCTTGGACAGTGGTGTCGGCGAGGTTATCACAGATCATATCAACTGGCGCACCGGACGGCTGGGTCTCTGGCGTATAATATGAGCCAGAGGCCAAGTCAAACATTGGTGGACCATCCATTCTGCTTGTCATTAAAAAGAGATTATTACGGGTTTGTCGCGATAAGACGAGGGACACTGTCTACACCATCGCCAGCCACTTCAATTCTGAGTGAAGTCTGTTCTTGAATTGGTATTGCGAGATCCTTGCGTACACCACCTCTTTGTTTGCGGCGACTGCGTCTTGAGCGACGCTTGGCGCGACGAGTGCGGCGTGGCATTTCTAAAACATATCAATCTTTTTCCATACGAGTCCGACCTTCTCGCAATGAGCTTCAAGCTCCTTGCGGAGTTCCTTGGCCTTACTTGAGAATGTCTTGTAGCCTTGATTTGCCAGATACTTGCGGATCATCGTATCATCGTCAGGTAGTTCGAGGAACGCCTTTGTTGGTGCAGCGGCTGTGGTAACCGGTCGCAGAGAGGTCACGGTTGAAACATTATACTTAGACAAGAGGTGTGTTGGGATCAACTGCTCGACAAACTGAGGCTGTACATAAATCGTCGGCGGAGTTGGACAAGTAGAGGTTTGGTGGCCGTAGTCGGAACAGTGGGCACAGTAAAAGGCTTGCGCATATGGGCAGTCGGCCTCGGTATGCTGGCTTGAGAATCGGAGATGGGCGCAGTGGCGGCACATTTTGGCTTGTTGCTCGCGTGGGTTGGGCTAGCTTTGGCAAATTTTAGGAAGAAGGTTGAGGCAGAACCCAGTTGGAATTGGGGAAGACCTTGACATGTAGGATCTGACCTTGACGAACGAGTTCTTTTATTTGAAAATTCGGATACGAGTAGTAGCCATTATTTGACTGCGCCTGCGCATACGCACTTTCGAATGTATCCCATTGTCGTCGCAGCTCTTGTAAACGCATGAATGTATTGGGAGAGAAATTACTTGATATGCTGTCAAAACATGGCATCTTCTGCTGTGCGTAAGTATTTAATAGGCGCGAGCGGTATGAGAAAATAGATGGCCGCCCCGGGCATTTTCCTTACATGTCAGACGCTTACTGAAAACATGATATTCAACAATGGACTAAATCAGAATATTATCATATTTTATCGGCTGTTTGTTCTGCTAGGATATCGCCCATATCTACTTGTCAATGGTCCTATGGAGAATTCAAAGTTGCCTGTTGGTTTTCAAGATCTGCACTGGATCACAATTGAAAAATTCATTCAGGCGCCATTTGATGTGAAGGCTCTTCTTGAGATTGGTATAAATATGAGTGACAAGGTTCGCAATATATTCCGAATGATGGGTGCGCGTATTATTAAGATATATTTGGGAAACGCGCAGAATATTGATACAGAATTTTGTAATACAAATTCTGATGTTATTCTTCATGCGCCTGGGGATATTGATATGATTTTGACATCGCCACATTATGCGTCCCAACTTGAATATCTCGCAGCAGTGAATAGCGTATCTTTGGATAAAGTATCCGTTTGTCCATACGTTTGGGATCCGATGATTATCAATGCTTATAAAGAAGTTAAGTTTGGTGGTTCAATTGATAATATTTTGATTCTAGAACCAAATATCAGTTTCCAGAAGTGTTGTGTGATTCCTCTGCTAATATGTGAAAAGTATTACTTAGAACACGGATTTCAAGGTAAAGTTCATGTTTTTAATACTGACAAGTATATGGAAGGTAGTAATTTCTTTAAAAATCTTGTGGAGCGCCTTGCTTTGTATCGCGATGGTCGCATTGTGCTTCATGGACGAGAAGCGGTAGTAGATATTTTAGAAAAGTATCCAAACTCAGCTTTACTCTGTCATCAGACAAATAATGAATATAACTATATGTATTTAGAGTGTGAATATCGTGGATTTCCACTTGTTCATAATTCAGCTGCATGGTCGGATCTTGGATCGTATTACATTGGTGATTCATTGGTTGGTGGTTGCGCTGCGTTGCTTGACGCCGCTGCTACGCATAAAGATGATAAACTATTATATGACTATAGTATTTATAATCCGGCAGTACAAGAGACTTGGTTGCGTTTAATAGAAAGATCTGACCTTGAATCTGACAAGTAGAGGAATGCGCGTTGGTATTAGTTTTGGTCCAAGCGTTGATGCTTTTCGCCTTGGCGAAGTCTTGCGAACAGCGGGATATGACGTGACATTTGTTGCGCTTGGTAAAGAGTTGTGGTTTGACGGAATGTTGGATGAGAAACAGCACTGGAATGTTGTGCCTGTTCGCGAGGTTGCCACGCCATTTGATGTATTCATTGATACATTTGGCCATATGAATGTAGGGTTGCGTTCACAGTTGGGGCGCAAAGTTGTTATGTATTTGACGGAAGATATGTCTTTTACTCTGCGTGAGAGCATTGTCTATGAGAAGGATAAACGTGTTTTTAATTATGACGGTATAGATTGTATTTGGACTATTCATGAGAAAGATGTGGATCTGTTGAAGACACTATCAAAGAAGGCTGTTAAGGTTGTACCGTTCTATTGGTCGCCGCTGGACATGAGTGGGTCCGCGGCTGGGCTCCACGACGAGGTTCACATTATGGGTTCAGGGCGAATTCAAGAATCTATTGTACCTTCTATACAAATAGCAAAGAAGTTTGTGGGAGCTACAAAGATCTATATTGATGCGGTTGACACTGAAGCAGAGTATTTTAAGAATAATATCTGGGACGGCTTAGATAATAGATTTATTTTCAAGGCTCCTCTTCATGAGAGCGCAGTGGTTTTAACACATGAACGGTTTGCGAGTGGGAAGCCACAGCCGGCGGTGCTTGACTGTGTGTGGCGTGGACAAGCAGTGATTCACAACTGCGAGTGGCTACGTGCGTTTGGTCACGGATATGACAGACTCTACTACGACTCTTATGAAGAGGCTGCTGCTATTTATAAGATGGTGTCAGCTGGTCTTTGGAAGAGTGATGCTAATATGAAAGATATCATTGGTGCGTTTACTAACACGGATGGATGGGGTGGCGTCTTGGACACATGGTCGGCTGCTGCGACCGCTCATGTGCCTGTCCGCCCGCGGCGGTTTGTGATCCAATTCAGCGACTTCTGGGCAGACTTCAATCCAGAATACAATTTCTTCACACTACTCTTCACAGAAGCTCTCCATGCCGTTGCGGATAATAGAAGAGTTGTTGGTGTTGGCGAGCACTTCGAAGGGCGCGCAGATTTAGTGGTCTGTGGACCATATTCGGAGCGTTGGCGAGGTCTAGACCCTGAAATTCCCAAGATCTGCTTTACAGGCGAGCTTTCTCAGCCGGTTTATGGCGATGGTATATTCCTAAATGTCGGTTTCCTTGCGAATGGTTATAAATTTATTGAATCAGGTGTAAATTATTGCCGATTTCCTCTGTGGGCGGCCTCTATTAACTGGTTTGGGGCGGACAATAATCGGTTAGTGAATCCAACTCTGATTGATATTGATGAATGTTTAGTAACACATGACGGGACAAGTAGAAGAGAAAAATTTTGCGCGTTTGTTGTGAGTAATCCTTCGAACGCTGTGCGGAATGAGGCATTTAACACTCTCAATACATACAAGCCAGTGGACTCTGCGGGTGCTCTTTTTAATAACATGGGAAGTGGATTATTTGCGGGCCTTGGTGGTGGCGGTGGTGAGAGGCGAAAGGTAGAGTTTTTTAAGGATTATCGCTTCGCGCTTGTGTATGAGAACTCTTCATGGCCTGGATATACAACTGAGAAGCTCTTTCATGCGAAAGTCGCTGGGTGTTTGCCATTATACTGGGGCGATGCGACTGCGAATACAGACTTTGACGAGCGCGGTTTTGTGAATCTGACACATAGGGAGGGGTCTCTGCTTAGTGCGGTTCAGTGGTTGGAAGAGCATCCTGAGGAGCTGGATCGGATGGCGGCGCTGCCGGCGTTGACGGAGGCCAAGATGGATGAGTTACGGAGTGTGATGGCTTTGCTGGCAAAATTTACGCTGGAACGTGTCTTTCCAGGTGAAGGTGAGCTCTGGTCGCAGCTGCCGACCGAGTTGGGGGCGCGTTCCTCAACGGAAGCGGCGGCATTTGCTGAAAGGCGCTGCGAGGAGAAGCCATTAGAGGTTACACCTGTAACAACGCCCGAGTTTAACAATAAGCTGAAAGAGATGCGTTTTGTCGTAGAGGCCTCTGAAGTAGATGCTGGTGATTTATATTTATGGCTCAGTTATATAAATAGTACTGAGTTATCAAAAACAGCAGAAATTATACTTCTTTGGAAGGGCGCAACACATAGTCAGCGACTAGTCGCTATGAAGAAGTCATATAGTTGGTTGCGTATTGTTACTGAACTGGCAGAAAAGAGCGGTTTCACATGCTACTTGTCACCGCGCACTGTACCTGTTGGCAATCCTTATTATATGTGTTGTGTTGCTGAAAAGTATGGATCGTGTTGTTTGAAGTACAAGGACCGACTTGTAGAGTGTGGTTCTTCTGCGCCAATGGATGAATTAAGAATTGATAATGGTTCTCACGTTAATTCGCAGAGAATATTTGCGGATAATTTTGTGGGATTTGACACGCTAGAGGGAGCACGAGAGGCTGGAAAAGCATTTTATTGCTGGTCTGGAAAGAGTTTCAAGTTTAAACATGATTTTTTACCTAGAGTATCTGAATGCTCTCTTATTAATCTAAAGCGAAGGCCAGATCGCTTAGCGCGGTTTGCGAAGACGCATGCGCAAGAAACAATTGATAACATTAAAATAGTTGATGCTGTTGATGGGCGGGAGCTCAAAATGACGCCACATATTAAGCGGTTATTTGAAGGTGGTATGTTTGGTTGGAAGAAAGGTGTAATTGGTTGTAATCTTAGTCATCTAAAGATATGGTATGGACTTGCACATTCCAATCAGTTTGTGGAAAATATGCTGATTCTTGAAGATGATGTTCGCTTTATGGAAGGATGGGAAGACCGACTTGTAGAAGCTATGAAGGTTGCGCCGGTGGACTTTGATGTGTTGTACCTGGGTGGGTTACTTCCACCAAATAAAACGCACTGGCAGAATGTGCGAGAGCCAGTAAATAAGTTCTGGGATCGTGCAATTGAATACTGTCATTTTTGCGCATATGCCTATATTCTTTCAAAGCGCGGTGCCGAGAAACTACTAGAGGGAATTAAGCGTGATGGTGGTTACAAGCGTGTATCAGATCATCAAATACTCGGTTCAAATATGAATGTGTATATAATGAATCCGATGATAGCATCATGTTTCCAAGAAGATGATCCGTTATATGTAAACGCAAATTTTGACTCTAAAGGAGAGCAGAAGTATGATAGTGATTTATGGACAAGTAGTGATTGCTTTGCTGTAGATGGTGTGGGAAGTGCTTCGCTAGATATTGAAAAAGTGATAGAAGATGTGAATGCGTGTCAAAAGGCGGCGGCTGCCGCCGTCACTGTGGCAACGCCTGAGGCGGCAGTGTCACCACGTGTCCTTTTTCTTACGGAAAATGCTGTTGGCACATATGAAAAAGAGTGGCTGGCGGATATTATGGAGATGCCAGCAGACTGCTGGAAGAAAGCAATAGTACTAACTAATGAAAATCTAAATAGAACAGTAGCAGAAGAAGGCACTCATCTATTAGTTGTGTATAGACAGACCACGGAAGAGGAAATTAGTCGCTTTATGGATCTTTTGGAGGAAGCGCGTGCTGTTGGAAAGCGTGTAATTGTAATTCATTTGAGTGACGAGTATATGGCAAATGACATTAGTTTTTACGAAGATCCTTGTGTTAGTTTTGTAATAAGGAACTATATTCGGCCGTTGACACCAGCAATACGTAGTAAAGTTCTGACACTTCCTTTGGGTTATTATCGTAAGGCGATGGGGCCAGTGCCGGCGCTGTCTGAACGAAAGCTGCTGTGGTCTTTTCATGGGACATCATGGTTCAATCGCCTGGCAATGATTGATACTTTGGCAGAACAAACACCACATTCCCTACGTGTCAAAGAAACATGGGATGATGCTGGTAGTTCATCTGAAGAGTATCTGGGTGATCTATTGAATTCTGTAGTTATCCCTTGTCCACGTGGAAATAATGAAGAGAGTTTTCGTATTTATGAAGCTCTTGAAGCGGGTGCTATGCCATTCTTAGTTGATTCAGATGGGGGACCATTTTATAGATGGATTCAGTCTGCGCTTCCTTCAATTGTAATCTCACGTTCATATGAGGGATGTATACGTTTACTAACAGCATGGAAGGAGAAACCTCAAGAAATTATTGAACGACATGCGACATTAATGGCAGAGTGGGCACGTTGGAAAACACATTTGCATTCAGTAATCCGACAGAAAGTTTTTTGGGCGTAAAGCTTTGTGTAAAGAGACAAGTAGTGGAAATGGATATCTTGAAGAAGAACCTTGCGGAGCTCGCTATGAGGGCGCCTGGAATTTCGACTGCTGTGGGTGGAACGGGCGAGGTATCGGTGCCTGAGGATAAGCTGCGTTTTATGCTGGTTGGCACGCATATTCATCAAGTGACTGGGTATTCCAAGGTGACATATAATATGGTTCGAGAGCTAGCAAAGGTACCTGAACTTCAGGTGATCCACTATGGTTTTCAGAAGTATAATGGGCAGCTGCCAGTGACACGGAAGTATCCTGCGGGAGTGGTGGAGATCGACGCGGCGGCGACGGAGCCGGCAAATGTGCCAGGGCAGCCGCCAGTTCATCAGGGATTTGGATTTGTGGGAATTGGCGGAGCTATTAGCAAGCACAAGCCGCATGTGGTGATGATTTACAATGACTTTGCGGTGATCAATGGTTTTTTGGAGGCGATTCGTCAGTCGGGTGTTGAGCGCAACTTCCAGATCTGGATCTATGCTGATCAGGTGTATACTCTTCAGCAGCCTCAGTATATTGATGCAATTAACAGGGAGGCCACGCGTGTGTTTGCGTTTTCGGATTACTGGAAGGATTGTCTGAAGCGCCAGGGGATTAACCGACCAGTAGAAGTGATTAATCACGGGTTTACTGCAGAGGATTTTCCTGTGGTGCCGCGCGCCGTTGCGCGCAAGGCGGTTGGTTTGCCTGAGGATATGTTTCTCTTCATGTCACTGAATCGTAATCAGCCACGGAAGAGGTTGGATCTACTTGTGATGGCTTTTGTGGAATTGATTGTCAAGTATCCGCAGAAGCAAATTGGTTTGCTGATGGTCTGTGATAAGGGTGAGAAGGGTGGATGGAAACTTTTTGAAATTTATGCGAGGGAGTTGAAGCTGCGTGGGGCATCTATTGATCAATTTATGACGCGTCTGATGATTACTTCCAAAGATATGTCCTATCGTGACGATGAGATTAATATGCTTTACAATGCGGCTGATGTGGGGGTATCATGTGCGGAGGGTGAGGGTTGGGGCCTCTGTTCATTTGAGATGATGGGTGTCGGCAAGCCGCAGGTTGTATCTGATGTCGGTGGACACAAAGACTTTTGCTTAGCAGAGAATGCGCAGCTTGTTGCGCCGAAGGCGCGTTATTACCTGCCGGCCTGCTATTGCCAGCTTGGTGGAGAAGCACATGTTGTGGATCCTCATGATGTGTGTACAGGAATGGAGAACTATTTGATGGACTCCGAGCTACTGGAGAAGCATGGTAAGGCTGCGCGTGAGAAAGTGCTAACCTATACATGGGAAAATGTAATGAAACAGCTGCGTCGTCGTCTGGAGAGGACTTGGCAGGATATTAAAGAGGGCATTGAGGCCTAAATATATATAAACTGACAAGTAGTAGATAAGATGGGTTGTGGTATGTCAAAGACGCTTGAGCAGAAGCTTGAAAAGGCGGGTGAAGAGATTGCGGGATCTGTTGTGGATGCTGCCGTTGATCTAACGGTGACGGTTGTAAAAGATGCTTCGGCACTTGGTCAGGAGGTTGTGAAGGAGGCAATTGCGGATGCCAAGGAGATTGTTGAGAATAAGATGGCGGAGTTGCGTAAGTCAATGGATTCCGCCGCGGCTATTGCGGAAGAGGCTGAGAAGGCAGTTGAAACTGTCGTTGCGAGTGTATCCGTGGAGACACCTGCCATTATTGTGGCCTCAGTGGAGGAGCGTCCTGCGGATCATGTGGAGAAGAAGTAATTTACTTGCAGCGAGCAAGCTCCTAAAATGCTTCGCATTCTAGTCGCACCTACGGAACCACTTGCGTGCGCTGGCGGATTCGGCCTTGGCTTTGCGAACAAGATCGGCATCGGTCATGTAGTGAGTCTTGCCACAGAGGAGAAAGCTGTGAACGCGTGCGTATCCCCATTGTTGTTGCGTTGCACCAGGGCGATGGCCTGTACGCCAGGCGGCCATACCACGATCATAAGACTCTTGAATGTATTTTAAAGGAACACCGGTAACATCCGATTTTTCTTTGAGAGAACGGGCATCAGGGAAGAGCCGTTGCCATTGTGTGGTATAACCAGAGCGGCGTGTCTTGACTCCGAGGTTGGATTTGAAGCCAACGTAGGCTTTTGGTGAGCGCCAGCTCATAGAGCCGTATTTCTGGATTTCCTTTTTACGCAAGGTTTTCTTGCGTTCGCTGAGGCCCGCGAAGTACTTCTTGGGCAGGAAGAGCTTCGCTTTTCTACGTGTCTTCATCCTTCTTCTCTGACAAGTAGATAGATATGCCTGGTGCTTGTTCATTGCGTAGTAGAAGTCATTCTGGTGGCTACCGCGCAACAAAGCGGAATTTGAAGTACTTGCGTATGTACAAGGCAGGAAAGAGTATCGGGTTCACAATGCGTTCATCTCTGAAAGCTAAGGGTTTAATCCCAAGGGCAGATGGCACTCTACGTGTATCGGCTAAGTATCAGACACGGAAAGTTCGTAAATAATTTGTAATCGTTTAACGATACGTAATTATTTAATTAGTTGCGCTTAGCAGCAAGCTTCATTGCATCACCGAGCTTAGCATTAGGATTCTTGCGCTTGAGCTCACGATAGGTATCCATCACCTTCTTGCGCCATGCCATTGCGCCGGCGGACATCTTGCGCTTGTGGGTCTTCTTGTGGGACTTACCGTGACGGGACTTACGGGTATGCTTGGCCATTTGTGTTTCTGACATGTAGTGAGAGATTTTACCGCATTGCCTGTGGCAAGCAACTGGCCGGGATTAATAGTTCTGTCCATATCCGTGCGCATTGTCATAATAGAAACATGGCTCGGGCACAAAAACACAGCCCGTATGCTTAAGAACGCGTAGCCAGCATCCAATATCTTCTTCACCATTTCGCAAGCACGGCATCTTGTTCTCATGCTGCGTGAGCAACTCTCGCTCGACAACCGCTGAGCTGCACACAACACAGTTCTGTATCTTTATAAAATTATAGTCCCAGATTGATGGAAAGCCATTTTTAAAATAAATAGATCCGCATTTATCAAACCTATTTTTGATTGCCTCATAATAATACTCTTGAAGCATCAATTTATTACTGATCGAACTGTCGTAGCGGCCTTGACCAATATATCCATCAGTAGCAGACATTTTACAATAATACTTCTTCATAGCCGCAAGCTGAAGCTCTAGTTTACGCGGCAACCAAATATCATCATCGTCGCAAAAAGCCACATACTTACCTTTAGCAGCATCAATACCAACATTTCTTACATGTCCAGCACACGCAAATCCATAGATTTGTTTGGTATTTTTTGGAAGATGAATTATATGAATGCTATTTCCCTGCCAGTCATATTCATAATATTCTTTTTGAGTTGAACAATCATTTACAACTATAATTTCAGTATTAGTGTGTGTTTGTTCTTTAATAGATTTAATTGTATCTAATAAAAACGAAAAACGATTATATGTTGGTATTACCACGCTTACTAGATACATTTATATTGAATATTAAAAAATAGTTTAAGTGCGCGGCGTGTTGACAAGTTGGAAATGGTGTGGTATTGATAGATGTCATTGCTGAGTGGATTTCAGCGGATGGGTGCTGGTGGAGGTGAAGTAGAATTCATCCCGAAAACACGTATGGGCTATGATCCACGCGAGTTAATAAAGGTATATGGTCAGCTATTTCTTCAACAAGGCACAATAAGTACAGGCAAAATTATACACTTGACTGCTGATATTATTTGCTCTGGTGGATATACTGCTTGGAAGAAGTTTACATATAACTATTGCTTTGATCATGTAGGACTAGCCTCTCCTCGCATATTCATATATCTTCAAAAGAGACATCATGAACTCGCCACGCAGATAGACAAGTACCCAATTGATATTTTCTATTCTCTCAATGAGATCCAAAAGGTGTTTGCTGAAATGGCTCTTGTGATTCAGTGTCAACCACGGCGGACCAAGCCCAAGGTGCCTGTGGTCCCTGGGCACAGTATTTTGAATGAAGAGTGGCTAGTATCGCAGAAGCGCTCTCCTCAGAGCACGGCTGTTGATAAGATATGGGTTCGAGCGCAAGATGGTATTCATCGCTTCCGAGCGGCGAATGAAATGCTGGCTGCGTGTGAGGAAGGTGCCACTGAAAGAGCACTATTCTGGCTGAAGTGGTGTCTAGAAGAGGATGCTGCTATTGCGAAGAAAGGCGAGGCTCTTCAGAAGGACAAAAACGCATGTGGCATGTTCTTGGCCTCTTGTATGGCAGAGGCATACAAAGATCTGGTGAGACAGGAACGTATAAGAATGAATGAAGAGTTTCAGAATTTGCTAGATCTATTCCGTAAACCAGAACATGGTCTTGGTAAAAAGAATCGTATTGATTGCCTTGTTCTAATGGTCCAAGTGTTGAGTGAAGTACCGCGGTGGAAAGTCCCCGCTGCTGCGCCGCTGGCTCGCGACCCTGTGTTTTTGAGCCGTGTGCTTGGTCAGGCCCCGCTGTTCTTCAAAGAGGTACTAGAAAGGCCACAAGTGCCGGCGATTATTTGGAAGATCAAAGGTAAAGCCGCGGTGGATGGTAATAAGAAGAAGGACACAAGTAAGGAGAAGGCTGAATCACAACAAGATGCTATGGCGCGAGCAATGAATGATTTTTATGGAAAAATGTAATGTTGGTGATAAGTAAATGGCTGCCGAGATATCTGGTGGTATGATGGGTGGATGGATTACAACGATTGTAATTGTCATTATCGTGGTCGGTGTTTTGTTGGGTGTATGGGTAAACTTCATTACGCCAAACACGGATTCTATGCCAACACCGCAGAATATGACACGTATTGCGACTGAGAGAGGTGTTGCTATTGAATTGGCGAATAATACACTGAGCATTGTGAAAACGCCATTACAGGCTCTAGATAATGATCGCAACTTTTTGATTAACCAACACGTACTGGGAACGACATGCTCCGGTTATTTGGGTCCGTCAACAAATGGAGTTTTCTCGGAGCAGCGTGCGATGGCACTGGCGCTTCAAGCCGGCATCCGATGTTTTGTCTTTGATATTGAGGAAATGAAAGGTCAGGCCAGACTAGTAGCGCGTACTCCAAATGGTGTACGTGTCTGCTTGAATAATGGTTATTTTAGCAAAGGAGCATGCTCTAGCAATATGACAGCATTTTCATCAATGGTTGGTACTGTTCAAAATGCCTGGGAGAATGATCCGCTGATTTTCTATTTACGCTTCAAGAAAGCACCGTCTGCGCAATGCGCTCAGAATGTGGCTGATGCGCTATACAGAATTCGCAGCTATGTACTACGTGGTAATGCCAAAGGTGAATTCAATCATCGCAAATCGGAATCGCAGTTATTCTTCTTGAATAATGAAGATCTAGCAAAGAAGATCATTGTTCTCAGTAATATAGATACTGGTGTGTACGCATCACCTGTTGCACAAGGCGCCAAACCAAATTTGGACTTTTATGTACACGGACGAGTATATGATATAAACTCTAATCAAACTGATATCAATACACGTTATGCGATGGAGGTAAACTTACCATATATAATGGGATTAGATGACAATGGTATATCGGAAATGGTAAAGAAAACCCGTGTACGTTGGCATATACTTGTGAATGATGATCTGAATCACATGTATACGAAGGCGGAGATTGATCGTGCGCGCGAATGTGGAATACAAGCCATTGCGGGCTTCGCATTTAATGATATCATTGCGGATGCTGCTATTGTTAAAAAAGCAACAGCAGCTAATATTAAAACAAAAGCAGAAGATCGCATTCCACTGTTACAACTTTTCCGACAGGAAGACAAGCATGGTGCTTTTGTGCCGAAGATCAAGGAGAAGCAGTATGTGCGACCCAAGCAGACACCAGTAGAATCGGCGCCAAAGGAGTTCAATGCGAATGGCGGCATGCTTGCTACGCCGACAATGTAAGAGCGAAATAATATAAGCAGAAAGTAAATGGAGGCTGATTTAGAACATATTTATTCTCGAGAGTTTCGTAAAGAAGGCCTCGAGAAGCAATTAACGCAGGTAAAGTCCATAATTGACGATGCGCAGGCTATACAGGACTACAAGTCATCGCATAATCCTGAAATCCTTTTAGCACTAAGTGTTTTGGAGGATTTCTTGCGCAAGCGTCGTCGTATTTGCTATGGTGGTCAGGCAATTAACGCATATTTGCCAAAGAAGTATCAATTCTACACAGAAAATGATCTTCCTGATTACGATTTCTTCTCGCCAACCCAAGATGCGGATATTGATGATTTAATTGCTGTTTTCTATGAAAAAGGCTTTAAGGAAATTGCTGTCCGTCTATCTGTCCACGGAGGCACAAAGAAAGTATATGTAAATTACACCGCAATTGCGGATATTACACAAATTGACCCGTATGTATTTAAAAAGTTATCTGAAAAGGCCCGTGCTTTTAATGGAATTTATTATGCAGATCCAGATTTTTTGCGAATGATGATGTATTTGGAGATAAGCCGACCAGCAGGAGAAGTTGGTCGCTGGGAGAAGGTATATGAACGTTTGTTGTTACTCAATACATTTAATCCACCGAAGAAATGTCGGTATTCCTCAAATAAAAAGGCAATGCTTTCACCTGCGGAGAGGTTGAATTTGCTCCAAACAATTGCGTCGAAAAATCAAGTGATTTGCGGATTAGACGTGTATAGTGCGCTGAAGACAATTAAGAAGGTGAAGACTATGAAATGGTTTTTGAAGCGCGAGCCAATGATGGCGTATACTGCAACGCTTGTAGATGATGCGAATTTCTACAGAGACTTTTTCCAAAAGATTAAGCCAAAGGCTTCTGTAAAAGTTGAAGTTGGTAAAGAGGTTGGTGAGGTTGTGCCACCAATATGTATAATACGTCTAGACGATATTCCAGTTTTAGTATTAATTCAAGAAACAGCGTGTCACAGCTATGTGACTCTGCGTGTCAAAGAGGGATTTGAGCTAAAGCTTGCATCCATTGACACAATGATTACACTCTACTTTTCAATGGCTTATCATCCTGACTTAGAAAAATTAGTTGCGCAACCTCTTCATTGTTTGATATATGAAATGGTGCTATTTTCAATTAATCAACGATCGCATTATTCTTCTAAAGAAGGTGTACCATTTTTGAGTATTACATGCTCCGGTCATCAGAAGTCAATAGCAACACTATTCAAAGAGCGCGATATTCTTAAGAAAAAGTTAAAAGCAGAAGGCAAGCTAAAACAGGCATTGCCGGCTTCGGCAGAAGAGGCTGTGCCAGTACCGCGAAATAGGACACTGAAAAAGAAGATGAATCAGTAAATGGCTTGTACTATGAGAGCAACATATACTGTTCCGTCTGACAAACCGACAGGTAGGAATTATGGGGCAACAATGGCGTCTGGTCATTTATCGCAGCAGTTGGAGAAGGTGCGTTGTTGTGTAATTGCGGATGCTGTTTTGGCCGCAAGGGCCGCGGCTGGATGTTGTAAGCCATTGGTTGCGCCTGGGGCGGCGCCGCGTGCTTCTGAGCAGTTGGCAGCGCGGACGGCTTGTTTGACGGCTGGCGAGGCGGATCCAGTTCAGACGGCTGTTCGGCAGGCGCGTTTGATCGGTGTTGCGAATGCGGGTTCTGGTATTGGGATGCAAGTGACGGCACCGTCAAACTCCGTTTATTTGAAACGTAAAATGGATATGATTGATGACCCCCGGATTGTTGGTCCGAAGGCAAATCAATATGCAAATGTCCAGGTTCCGCGTCCATTGCCCGCTTGTCAGGTGCCTCCGCAGCGGTTGCCGAATGCGAAGGAGCCAATTCCAGTGCCGCAGTTCAAGTGTGCGTTGTTAAATATTCTAGTGAGCAATTAGAAATGGCAACAGATTGCTCTACATTACTCCGTTTGAAGACTGGTCGCGCGCTCAATGCTTTCTACCAGTCTAATAAGACTCAAGTAACAACAAATGGTGGTGTTGTTTTAGAACAGGGAATGACCTCTGGTTCTTCTGCGATGACTCTCCTAGATCGTAACTTTGGTCGTGGGGCTCTAATCGTGAATAACTATGAAGTGGAGTCTGCATGCTGCACAAGCACAACTGGCGGTGGTCCTGCTGTACCAACTCGTGTTGGTGGTCCAGTGAGCGGTGTACAGTAAGAGTACTAGCTAAATTTGATTTTGCTAGCTGACATGTAGGTTGTGCTGAAATGACGACGATTCAAGACTTTTGGTTTGCCAACCGGTGCTTCTGGTTTCCAGTGACGGTGGCGGAAAAGGCCGAGGCAGATGAGACTATTGCGAAGCAGTTTTGGAACTATTATGTGTCTGGTGAGAACCTCGTCGGACAAATAATATATTATGACCAGTTCTCGCGGCACTTTCAGCGGAATGGTCTCTTAACAGAGGAGGAGGTTGCGGAGTATCGCGAGAAGGCAGTTATTCTTGCGGATGAAGCACATTTGGATGATGAGGAGGATGAACGTGTAATTGTATGGAGTTTGATGCCTTACAAACATGTGGGGTTGCTAGATCAGGCTCTTGAGCGGGCTGCGCCGCATCTTCGTGAGGATTGGCCTCTTGTGCGGCGCTTCTTTGAGGACACGTATAAGAAGTACTATACACAAGAGCGTGTTGCGCAGGGACTTGTACGTGATGGCTTGCGTTCTGTTAGCTATTTGCCGCGAGATATTTGCGAAGAGGTTGGCTGTTTGGTGCTTCCACGACAGTTTGAGAGCAATTATGCGGTACCCCTTGCCGAACTTGTAGATGCCTTTGTAGATATACGGGAGAAGGTTGTAGTTTCACTAAGTGGCGGTGTTGATTCAATGCTTCTCTGCTACTTGTATGTTCTGCTTGGACACAATGTCACGGCTGTTCATATTATCTATGGTAACCGTGAGGAGTCTGAGCAAGAGTACAGCTTCATAGCGGATTTCTGTGATGATCTTGGGATTCCTCTTGTAATGTACAGGATTCCTTGGTTGCGGCGGGCGACTGCGTCGAGGGAATTTTACGAGAAGATGACGCGCGAGATTCGCTTCATGGTGTATCGGATTGTTTCTGAAGGAGCACCAGTCGTCCTTGGCCATATTTATGATGATATTGTGGAGAATATCATGACGAACTTTGTGCGTGGAGATCATCTTGACTGGCTGGGGGCGATGACGACGTTTGACACACAGATGGGAGTGCGGTTGGTGCGTCCATTCCTACATGTCAAGAAAACTGAGATTTATGAAACGGCGCGGCGCGTTGGGTTGAGTTGGTTGAAAAACACAACACCATCGTGGTCTAATCGGGGGAAGTTCCGTGAGAAGTTTCATTCGGCTCTTGTAGAGCAGTATGGGGCAGGAGTGGACGATCAGCTCGTTATAGTTGCTCAGAGGTTACAGAAACAGGCGGAGATGCTAGATCGGCTTCTGTATGAGCCGATGTTCAAGAGTTATGATGCGGATAAGAAATGTATTAGTGTAAAGGCTGGATTAAATGCGAAGATGGATGAAGCGGGTTGGGCACGTGTGTTTGAGTTTATCTGTCATGAGAAGATGGGTATTGAAAAACCGACAGTGGGAGCTATACGTCAGTTCATTGGACGAGTAGAGAGGATGAATTGCGAGCAAATAAAGATTGTGATGACAAAGAAGCTTACAGTATATGTGTCTGGGGGTTGGATGGTGTGGCCGTAATATAGTATTTAAGGACTAATATATTTTTTTACATATGAATGAGCGTGATCATAAGTATCTTGTAGCTATTTTAAGAAAAAATGGAACAGTTCTTCGTGCTCTACAAGAACAGACTCCTGAAATGTGTCAGGCAGCTGTACAACAAAACGGGTTGATGCTTGAGTTTGTGAAAGAGCAAACGCCAGAAATATGTATGGCTGCTGTAATTAATAATACAGAAGCATTTAAGTTTGTTATTAATCAGACACCAGAAATTTGTAAATATATAGCAGGTCGTTCACCACGTATGATTCAGTATATTAAAGATCAGACGCGTGAAATATGTTTAAGAGCCGTTAAAAATGATGCAAATGCTCTTGCTTATGTACGTGAACAAACTCCTGAGATTTGTTTAGCTGCTGTTAAGCATGATGGTAGGTCTATACGATATGTGAAACACCTAACAGATGATATATATACAGCAGCTCTTAAGAATAATTCATATGCTCTAGATTATTTAAATTGAGATTAGCTTAAATACAAATGCTAGTAAATATATAATGGAATATGAATAATGAGTGTCTTGTGTGTTTTGGACCAGTAGAGTCTGAGAACCAACTTCCGTTGAAATACTGTGACTGTCGAGTGGTTGCGCACGAGCGATGTTGGATGCGGGCTTTGCGTGCGATGGAGGGGCGGCGTTTTTGTTTGATCTGTGATTTGGAAAACTGGGATCGTTGTTGGCATAGGGAGCAGAACGCTGCTGTGAGGCGTGTATTTTTAAGTATCCTTGGCATATATTTTATTATATATTTGTTATTAATTATATTTAATAAATAACAAAAAAAAATAGTATGTTTTGTATTTTGTATTTGGTTTTTGGACTTTTAGATATTATTTAGCAAGTGCGCAATTATGCCTTCTTGCTGATGACCTTCTTCTTGACGACGGGCTTCTTGGGGAGCTCAACAGGAGGAGCAGTATCCTCCTCTTCCTCTTCCTCAAGCTGATCGGCGATTGCGGAGAAGGGATTGGAGTTGTTGGATGGCATCACAGATGCGAGTGCGGAAGGTCGCGCAGCAGGAGGAGGACTGGCATCCTCGTGGAAGTCGGCCTTGGCGTCCTGCTCCTCCTCGGCGTCACCACTGGGAGTATCCATCACGAAATCAAAGTCATCATTGCGCTTCACATCGGTGTGAACCATGAGCTTCTTGATGCGCCAGCTGAGGCCATATCCAACGGTGGAGAGCCACATGCCGCCGCACTCTAGAAGAGCAGTGACAGTGGAACCCTTGCCCCAACCCTTCTGGATATCACCAGTTGGAACGGGCTTGCGCTTGGCATCGACAACATCAAGACCGAAGCCGAGATCATTGCCATCTTTATCGGTCTTGCGCTTCAGATTGATCTTGAGGGAAGGTGGGTAGCTCTTGCCATCCTTATCCTTTGCCTCTTTGATTGAGGACTTATAGAGCATTGAGCGAATCACAGACTCGTCGAGCTTCTTATTGAACCACTGCTGGCAGTTCTTGACACCGAGTGCAATCATGTACTCGTCGAGCTCAATGAGAGCATCGTAGAATGCCTTGATCTCTGGGTTGTTATCCATGTTACGGAAGGAGAAGTCAATGCTAAACTTAGGAGGATCAACCTTATCGTAGCAGCTGACGCCGAATGGGATAACCATCTCGCGTGCGGTCTGCATCACAAGACGGTTGCCGGCGTAGTTTACCCATGCGTTCTTCGAACCAATGGTCTTGCCATTGATCTTGAC
>JACCDO010061958.1_pt1 | contig 20227 bp, 18 predicted proteins | sample 7446101 | NCBI WGS metagenome assembly JACCDO01 (sample SAMN15323440, study PRJNA562643) | freshwater metagenome | isolation source: river surface water | place: USA:Blue River Watershed | collected 2017-08-16
CGTCTTCACTGATTTAATTCAGTGAAGTGATACGGAGACGTGGCCGAGTGGTCGAAGGCACTCCCCTGCTAAGGGAGCATCTGGGCAAAACCTGGATCGGAAGTTCGAATCTTCTCGTCTCCGCCAGCTATAAAGAATAAAACCCAGTAAATACATAGTGTTGCTGGGTTTTTTGTTTGGCGAATCTTAAAAGGTACCCGTCTTGGTACCCGTTTTGTGCATTAATTGAGAGCTAGAAATTGGACGAGCGCTCCCGAACCAATCAAAAGACATTGTGTCTAACGGATGCCTAAAATCTGATTAGATAACCTACGACTATGTAATAAATAAGAAGCTTTCAGGCTTGTTTTTTTGGAGAGGTTCTTCATGTAATTGAGGGTTGACTGCTCTCGTTGTTATGAAAAGAACCTGTCTAACCCACCCACTGGGTACCACCCAAAAGTCCAGCATGCGGATGCAGCGCACTACATCACTAATCATCGCAAGTAATTAAAAAATCTCAAGGCTAATGTCAAAACTTTGACAGGGGGTACCCCATAATCATTTTCTCCAAGTCGACTCCCACCGTACCCGTACCCCCGTTTTTTGGTTTGATGGTACCTAAACTTATCTATGCACTAGATTTTGATTAAATTGGATCATTGCTGACAGTTTTTTACCTAATTTCATATTCTTTTGAGTAAAGACAGCCATTTACCTGTGTAGTACTTATAACGTGAGTCTTGAAATTATTAAAAATATCACTATTAACGGGACCTGGATTTCTCCAAAAATCACTAAGGTCACCTTGGAAGGTTAAACTTTCTTTGGCAAAAAAGCAGCGCCCTAGAGCAATGACTGGAACCCCATGTAACAGACTCTGTAATCCGAAAGTTGAGTTAACAATCACACATCCTTTTGCATGACGAAAAATATCAGGTAACGCAATATTATGGATGTATATGACCTTTGAGCTAATGTCTAAGGAGTTAGCTAGGCTAGAGATGAAAGATCCATAGTGCACGTGACCTCGGTTCATCGGGTGATGCTTAATAATCAAACAATCCTCACTAGCTGTTTTTTTAAGATATTCTGAAAACGATAGCATCACTTCCTCTATAAATTCCTCCACTGACCCGTAGTCTGAGTGCTCGGTTATTTGTGAGTCGTCATGAATCTGAAGTGGCGCTACAAAATAGCTAGCATTTTTTAAGTTTAGGATTTGCCTTTTTCTATGTTGTTCAGTGAATTTATATTTGAGGTATCTTAAAAATGAATTTATCCAGTATGCAGCCTTAGTGAAATTTAAATCCCGATGATGAGTGTAGTATGGGTAGTGATTTGGGTGAAGCACATTAGCTAGCCAATACTGAAATCCAGCTAAGCACATCTGTGGGAATCTTTTAGGATAACTGATCAGTGAAGTCTTGATCTCCTGTGCTGGCAAAGAGGAGGGATTAGTGTGTGTCAGTGATGAATAGTAATTAACACCATTTTTTTCTAAAGTGAAAAAATTAGGCCTGAAATAACCCTCTTCAAAACACCATAGATCAATATTCAAAGTGTCACACAATAACTTGGCAGGTTTATGAATGGGTCTGCAGTCTCCAAACAAGAACACTGCATCAATTTCACGAGTAATTAATAACTCTCTTAAATATCCTGGCCATCGAGATAAACTTTCTTTGTATTGAATAGCTTCATTTTTGTAGAAATAATCGTCGCCAGGATTGAAGTTGACCTTGATCACCTCAGCCCTATGAGCGATCCAATAATCTGATAGCTTTTGAAAAAAACCACCTACAGGACCTTGGAGCAATAAAACTTTTCTATAGTTTGGAAGTTTTTCAAAGCTAAGGGGCTGGCGTATAAGACAACTGGCTTCTGAGTTATCGCTGTATGAATTCAAAAACATGTAAAACGATAACTTTTTTTAGAGCGTTTAGAAGCAATAAAAGTTGTATTTAAATTGTTTAAACCCTCAATCTCCAACTAATTATTTCTAATTAAAGTTTGATTAGAACTTCTTTCTTAGTCACTAAGAGGCATAAAAAATTTAATAGATATCTGGCGATAAGTCCAATGAGACTTTACGGATTTAGTCTTTTAGTTTTTGCTTTGAGTACATTTAATACAACTTGAGTTGTATTAAAGGGGGGGTACTTGGAAACTTTCCAACTTAAGAAGTACGAAATTCTATAAATATGGTTTGTAATGAAAAGTTATCCATTACATAAAAATGTAACTAAAAGAGATGGCGTGACAGAAGATTTAACTAACATCTTTAAAATTACATAAATTAAAAATCAAAATGGTATTAATTACTGGGGGTGCTGGATATATTGGTTCTCACTTATGCTGCGCTATGGCAGAGTCAGACATTGATTTTTTAATTATTGATAATTTTAGTAATGCTGAATACGAGATTATTCTTAAACTTGAGCATTTAATTGGACGGCCGATTAATTTTATTGATGCGGATATTACGAATTGTGAGTTAATGACTCAATTAATGCGAGAAAATCACATCTCAGAAGTTATTCATCTTGCGGGTTTTAAGTCTGTCTCAGAATCAACTAAAAATCCAATAGATTATTACTCAAACAATCTATCAGGAACAATTTCTTTGCTGAAAGCAATGCAAAATGTAGGAATTTACACTATTGTTTTTTCCTCTTCAGCTACGGTCTATGGGGATGTCAGCACAGCGCTGATTGATGAAAACTGTAATACTGCTCCAAATAATCCTTACGGCAGGACTAAGTTGATGGGCGAGCAGGTCTTAACTGATGTCGCTAATAGTCAGTCTAGTTTATGGAGAATTGCAAATTTACGTTACTTCAATCCTGTTGGATCCCATAGTAGCGGACTTCTGAGTGATAAGCCTCTAGGAGAGCCTACAAACTTATTCCCTCTGGTGATGGAGGTTGCGTCAGGTGCTAGACCATATCTAAGCATTTTTGGCAATGATTATCCAACGCCTGACGGTACTGGCATTAGAGATTACATCCATGTCATGGATCTTGCGGAAGCGCATTTGCAAGTATTAAAGTACCTCCAAAATAAAATTGGAAAAATAACGATAAATATCGGAACAGGTAAGGGTGCCTCGGTACTTGAAGTGCTGGATGTATTTCAGCGAATATCAGAAAAAAAAATACCTTATAAGATATCGTCGCGTCGTATCGGTGACATAGCACAAAGCATAGCTAATCCAGCATTAGCAAATAGTTTGCTTGGATGGAAAGCTAGCAGAAATATAGTTCAAATGATTAGAGATGCCTGGAACGCACATCAAATGTCATATGACAAATTGGAAATTAAATAATCTATGAGAAAAATTTCATCAATAATCCCTTTAAGAGCTGATAACTTTGATTTTTATCGTCAACGTCTTGAACTGCGAAAAAATCTGGACCTTGTAGAGGTTGAAACTATAGTGGTAGATGATGGGAGTCCGGACTTAGTGGCTTCCCAGATTGAGGATTATTGCAAAAAACAAGGATTTAAATATGTTCGAATTGAATCATCGGAATATCGATTTTCTCTGAGTCGAGCAAGAAACTTTGGTCTTGAGGTTGCATCATGTGAGTGGATCCTTATGGAAGATGCCGATATTACTTATGAGAAAATTTTTTATAAGAAGTTGGCTGTAGAAGTTGAATTGATGGATGAAACCCCATTTAATTTCTTTAGTGTTCCAGTCATATATCTTAAAGAAGATATTTCTGAATCAATATTTCAAGCAGGTGAAATAGATTCTTTCATACCTAGAATTCTAATGGCGACCCAGTTTGAGAATCCCAAAGGAGATATCCACAATAGAATTGTAGAGTCATTCAGTCCTGCAACAGCTTTATTTGTTGTTCGAAAAACTACGCTTATGCATATTGGCGGATACGATAATTTTTTCGAAGGGTGGGGAGGAGAAGATAGAGATGTTGCATACAGATTACTAGCATTTAATGAAAAAATAGATAAACCGGTAGAGTTTGGAGTTACTAAAAAATTTAATTTAAATGACACTGTTGAGTATAAAGGGTGGCGATCTCTTTATCGACTTTCTGGGGACTATCTTGCGGCAAAAGGATTGTATGGATTTCATCTTTTTCATCATAAGCTTGATTGGAGAATTGATGAGGTAGCGAATTTAAATTTGAAGTACGCTGAGGATAAGGCAGTCTCTATTACAAGAAAGCGAACATTTATTCCAAAATTTGATAAATCCAAAAAAATTAATTTAATTGTTGGGTTTAATCCCCATATTTTAAATTCACAGATTTTTGAGGTGTTAGAAAATGTTATGGTGATTGATGATGCTGCAAACCAAAACATAGATACTATTGTTGAAAAAATTTTAAGTCTAAATGTCCAAAATATTTTATTTTGGAACCCTTATGGCTCTGCATGGAGGCTTAATCTTTATCAGAAACTTCGAGTACAAAACTATCAAATCATTGTTGCTGAAAGGGGCGCTTTACCAGACTCCTTTTACTTTGACACAAAAGGAATATGTATCGAGAGTGACTCTTATCAGGAGTATAAAAACATTTCTTTTATGAGTGACAATGAACGTCTAGATATAAAAAATTATATCTTTAATTTACGTTACTCAAGTTCAGCTTTAGAGTCACAATCACCTAGGATTGGGGCAGGAGCAGTTCGTTTAAAACTCAAGATACCTGAAGATAAAAAAATTATATTTGTTCCATTGCAGGTTGAAAGTGATACGGTTACTAACTACTTCACAGAAAATGGACGTAGCTATCAAGATTTTTTGAATGAAATTCAAAAGCTCCCTCTATTTCTTCCTGCTGACTGGGTTATCGTTATTAAAAATCACCCATTAAACGATGGAAAAATTAACGCTAACGGACTTATTGTTGGAGATGATTTTCATATTAACGATTTGATTGAGGCTGCATCTGTTGTTTGTTTGTTTAATTCAGGTTGTGGTTTGTTATCAATGGCTTTCTCTCGACCTGTTTATTATTTTGGTAGGTGTTTTTATGCAATACCTGGTGTTAACGAAATTTTTTTATCAGCGCATGATCTAGTAGAAAAAATTAAAAAAAATAGCTTTTCTGTTGATAAAGAGCTGGTTGAGCGATTTTATTATTATCTTTTATATAAATTTTATAGTTTTGCGTCAATTTCAAGAGTAGGAGATGGCATGAAGGTTAACTACTCTACGATTAGAATTCCAGGATTTCCAGAGGTAATTGCTAAGAAATACGTAGAATTAACTAGTAACAGTATTATTTTGGGGCGCTATAAGAAATATATCGATTCATTAAAAAAAGATGTAGCTCTTAAATCAAGCATCGTTAAAGAAAATTTGGAGTCTATTTCCAGTGACTATCGAGAAGACTCTATATCGATTGCAAAAAAGTCAATGCTTTATCAGTTGTATCTCTTTATCGCAAGAACTTTTCTTTCAGCCAATAAAAGACAGAAGTTAATTAATAATCCCAAAAAATATTTTCTTGACTCTAAAAATAGAATCAATAGAAGTTTAGGAAATTTTATTTTTCCAGATTAACTTTTTATTATGAAAAATGTTTACAGTAAAGCAGAGAGATATGCGGCATTTTTACTTTCGAATCTGCCAAAGGCACAGTCTGTGTCCATCTACAGTGCTGTTGGTCCTGTTTGTCGAAATAGAAATGAAGTTCTTATAAAAACACTTGATTGCCTAGGGCCTTATGGGGTTGGACTTGAGTTTGGTGTTTTTAATGGGGATTCATTGCGTACATGTGGTTTGCACCACCCTAGCAAACAATTTATTGGGTTTGATTCTTTTAGTGGATTTCCAGAGGATGGACGTCTGGATTGGTTGCAGGATTTTAGCGTAAAAAATTTACCCACAGTTCCCAATAATTGTCATTTAGTTAAAGGTTGGTTTTCTGATTCGGTTCCAAAATGGCTGGCAGAAAACCCTGTTCCAATTGATTTTATAAATATAGACTGCGATCTATATTCATCTACTGCTGATGTATTTTTTGCGCTTGAAAATGCCAAGAAACTTCGATCAGGACTTATTATTTATTTTGATGAAATTCTGAATTACAACGGTTACTTGGTTAATGAATCTTTAGCATTATTTGAGATGCTTGAGAGAACTGGCTTGGGAATTGAGTGGGTTGCTACCCATCAAAAGGTTAGATTACTCGATGAATCCTTAAGTATGTTATTGGCCGGAACACATCCAAGCTGGGAGCAAGACCTTAAAACTAGGTATAGGCAGCAGGCATCAATAATATTAGTTGATGATGGAAATATTTATGGGCCATTACACTTAAATCACTATGCTAAGAAAGTTAAGGCATTTGCTAAAAGCATTGAAATTTTATATCCATCTTTTTTATTAAAGAATTAAATTCTACTAGTGCGTTTCTTAAGCTAATACTGCGCTTATAAATTTTTAATGTGCTTTAGTTTATAAATCTTTCAAATGGCTAAATATCTTGAGTTTGTTTTGACTACTTCTAAGGCATTGTCGCGGATACCGTTCATCAATGAGTTTGTCGGTTTTCCAGTTTGTTTTCAAAAAAAATCCCTTGCACACAAATTAAAACCTTTGTTTATATTGGGTTGGGGTATTCGCCCAAGTACATATCATGCTCGATATATTTCTCAAAAGTTAGGTGTAAATTTTTGTTCAGCAGAAGATGGTTTTTTGCGCTCTTATTATCCTGGAAAAAAAACACCATCTTTATCTATCATTATTGATCATCAGGGAATTTACTACGATTCAAAGGGAGTTAGTCAATTAGAAAATTTTTTAGAAAATTCGGTGGATTTTCTGCCTGCCATGAAGCTAAGGGCCTGTCAGGTTAGAGGTAAGATCGTATTTAATCGGTTAAGTAAATATAACCATGCCCCAGATTTTGATCATGTTTTCAAATTACATTTAAAGGATAAATTTAATAATTTTTCTCGAAATTCTGCTAAAAAAATATTAGTGATTGACCAAACATATGGAGATATGAGCGTTCAGTATGGTGATGCCACTTCGTATACATTTAATGAAATGTTCTCCGCAGCTTTAGCAGAAAACCCTCAAGCAACTATTTACGTTAAAACTCATCCAGAAGTAAGTTTTGGAAAAAAAAGCGGCTACTTAACTGCAGTAAAAAATACTGAGCGCGTCGTTGTCTTACGTGACCTGATTAATCCAATTGATTTAATCAAGCAGATGGATAAGGTCTATGTGGTCACAAGCGGTATGGGTTTTGAAGCATTGTTGGTGGGTAAGCCAGTCGTTTGCTTTGGTGTTCCTTGGTATGCAGGATGGGGATTAACCGATGACCGTGTTGTTGATTCGCCAGCATGGGCTAGGCGAACTCGCAAAAGAACTGTTGATGAATTATTTGCTGCAGCATATATTCATTACACAAGATACTTAAACCCGACAACACATCAAAGCGGTCAAATAACGGATGTTATTGACTGGTTAATTCGACAAAAAGATAAAGCCAATCTTGTTCATGGGTCTCAGAGAAAAAATAGAGTCTTTGGGTTTGGGTTTCGTCAGTGGAAGGCGTCGAATCTGAAGCCAATCTTTGGTTTGCATCAAGAACTAGTTCATTTTGCTAAAGATATAAGTCATCTTGAGGGCCATAAATTAAGCCAAGGTGAATCAGTACTGTATTGGGGTGCAAGGCCTCCATTAGAACTCGTTGATTATGTCAGCGATCGCAAATCTAGACTATTACACGTTGAAGATGGCTTTATTCGTTCTGTTGGCTTGGGTTCTGACCTCATAAAACCTTTGTCTTTGGTCATGGATGAAAAAGGACTTTACTTTGATGCCACTAGGCCATCTGATCTAGAGACCATACTTAATAGTAAAGAATTCACCGATGATGATTTATCCAGGGCTGCTTGGGTCAAGCAATACATCATTGATCATGAAATCACCAAATACAATTTAGAGCCTAATCAAGTAATTGATTGGCGTCCATTAGCTAAGGGACGTTCAATCATTTTGGTTCCTGGTCAAGTCGAGGATGACGCATCTATCAGATTGGGTTGCACAACGATTCAAACAAACTTAGATCTGCTTAAGTCCGTGCGTGAAAAACATCCCAAGGCATTTATTGTCTATAAACCTCATCCTGATGTACTTAGTGGTAACAGAAAAGGGCGCATTGCTTTAAAAGAGATTGCTCCATGGGTCAATCATATTGAAGCTGAAGTAAGCATCATCAGTTGTATCAATGCTAGTGATGAAGTGCACACTATGACATCCTTATCAGGATTTGATGCTTTGTTGAGAGGTAAGAAAGTTGTGACCTATGGTCAACCATTTTATGCAGGATGGGGGTTGACTGAAGACAGGGCAGAAAGTCCCACTGCCTTTAAACGTAGACAAAGAAAATTAACATTAGAAGAACTGATTGCCGGCGCATTACTGCATTACCCCATTTACTGGGATTGGGATCTCAAGGGCTATACCACTTGCGAAGCAGTTTTACATCGTATTGTTGAGCAAAGAACACAATTGAAGCAAGCTGGCAAGCTTGATCAATTAAGAATTGGTTGGATAAGGCGGCAAATTAGAAAGTCAGATATCTTGCTAAAAAGTTTTTTTAAGAGATAACCAAAACTGTAACTTTATTTGGTCACTACTTCATTTATTACTTATTGATCACGCCCACGTTAACCAATGGGTATACAACTGAAACGATGATATTTAAGAACTTTTGTAGTTCAGCTGCAGGAGCATTAGAAACATAAACCACATCTTTATTCTTTAAATTAAAGCTTTGTGCCAAAAAGAAGGTGCCTGGGTTTGTCATATCCACCTGATAAATCACAGGCACTTTTCCATCTTGGGTTCTGACTTGGCTGTTATTGGCAGCTGTTGGCTCTTCAAATCTGAAAATAAAAACACCTTTGGCATTTGCACGGTTATCTTGTAAGCCACCCATCCTGCCCAATGCTTGAGCCAATGTGATGCCATTGGCTTCGAACATGATCTCTTCATTTTTACCACTGGCACCTAAGCTTGTAAAGCTGAATGGCTGGAAGTAAGCTGTTAAAACATCACCTCGTTGCAACAAGATATTTTGCTTGGAGTCTCTGATGACTGTCTCAAGAGGAATCGTATGACTCTTAGAGTCTCGGCTCAATTGCAAAGTGACTTTATTGATGGGTTGCTTCACTCCGCCAGCGCTAGCAATTGCATCTAAGACACGTTCACCCTTGGGGGTCAGTGGTAGCAAAGTGCTGTTATTGACTTCACCCACAACTGTCACAGTGGAGGTTGTGTTTTTAGTCATTCTGACCATCACTTGTGGAAAGTTGGCTTTGCCTCTGATGGCACTCAAAATATCGGTTTCAATACTTTTGAGAGTTTTACCTTGTGCGCGAATAGGTTCGGCAAATGGCACATTGATAGCACCGTCTTGATTGACCATCTGTTCAGGTATCACTGAACTACGACTTCCTGAAGAGCCAGTCATGCCAGGAAATGAAGTAGTGCCAAATAATAGAGCAGGGCTGGCTTCCCAAATGTGTATTTCTAAGACATCACCAGGTTGAACCAGGTAATCTCTGGTAGCTTTACCGAAAACTTCTGAGAAGAGTTGCTGCTGTGAGCTGGCATTGATTTTAGAAACCACATCGCCGTTCAGTGGGATCACTTCAATTAAGGAGTTATCACTCTGGCTAGCTTCTACAACAGTAGTGCTTGGCCCAGAGGATGGTAGCCAAGTCTTAAGACTGTAGCAGCCGGTCAAAGATGCCATTGATACCATTAATAAAAGAACTTTTAGCCTGCTCATTGCAATGTTTCCTTGTAATATTTGAAGGCATCATCAATTGATTCAAAGGGCTGCAAAGTTTTATTGTGTAAAACATAGGCCTTTTGACAATATTCTCTGATGATTTTTTCTTGATGAGAGACCAATAAAAGGCTTCTATCAGATTTTTGACCAAACAATTGATCGTGGCATTTTTGTTGAAATTGACTATCACCCACAGCCAATACCTCATCAATCAAGTAGCAGTCAAAATCAATGGCTATTGAAGCAGCAAAGCCAAACTTGGCTTTCATGCCAGAAGAATAAGTTTTAATCGGTTCATTTAAGAAATGACCCAAGTCTGTGAATGAGCGTACAAACTCAATCGTTGGTTCGTATTCAGCGTTGTAGATACGGCATAGGAATTTGAGGTTATCAATCCCTGTAAGACTTCCTTGGTAGCCACCACTCAAACCCAAAGGCCAAGAAATGCTCATATCACTTTGTATGTTTCCTGAGTCTGGTAAAGCAACGCCACTGATGATTTTCACCAAAGTGGATTTGCCAGAGCCATTAGAGCCGAGGACAGCAACTTTTTCACCACGTTCTAGATCAAGATTCACATCATTCAGCACTTGATTGATACCAATCTGGGTTGCAAAGGATTTTGAGATATTTTGTAGTTGGATCATTCGGACTCCAGTACGCGTCTAATTTTTCTGGCCAGCGATAGGCCAATCAAGGTGAGTATTAGATTAATGGTGATCAAATAATTCATGGAATACATCGCTTTGATGGATGTTCCAAAATAGGCTTCACGCAAATATTCCAATGCATTTATCAAAGGAAACCAAGACAAAAATTCTTGAGCGCTGCTTGGCAACCAACTGAGCATAAAAATAACACCCGAAAATGGTAGTGAAATTATCAAAATGATTGGCCAAATGCGATCGAAAAAGGAGCTCGCTTCCATCATGTAACCGACAATCAAGCCAAAGCCTAAACAAAACCAAGCCAGCAATAACCATGCTGCGATCACATCTAAAATGCTGATAGGAAAACCCATCAAGCCAAATTCATTGAACAAAAGTGTTAAGAGTATGAGGGATGCACTAACGGCTGCAAGCTCAAGAATGAATCTCGAAAAAATCAAATCAAGAATACGAATATTGCGATGATAGAGAAGACCTCTATTGCTAGCGGCCGTTGAGCTGATTCGATTACAAATGTTCCTAAATAAAATAAAGCCAGAATAACCAGTGACCAAGAATCCAGCAAAAGACATGCCGCCCAAAAAGTGGGAATTACTTGTCAGCGCTAAAGGACTGTGGCCAAGAATCAGATTTCTGACAATCACAATACCAAGAGTAAAAAGGATGGGTTCAATGAAAAGCCAAAGAAAACCAATATTTTTTCTGCCATAACGTGTCAATATTTCTCTCAGAATCAATGCACCAATGACTCTGATTTGAATACTCAAAGACTGCTTCAATGCATTTTGACCAGTCTTTGCACGAAGACTTGAACTAGGCATGGTGTTCTTTGACGCCAGAAATCAACAAAGACAGGATGCCCCACAAGACCAAACCCAGTAATAGGGTGGAGATAATGCCTCTGATTCGTCTTGGTTCCATGGGGCTATCAGGAAGTATGGGGTTAGCCACTCTTTCTATGTAAAGCTGTTTTTTAAGAGCCTCTGTTCTTGCTTGCTCTAGGCTTGACAGTGAGGTGGCCAATTGTTTATCTGCAAACTCCCGCTCTAAATGAAGGCTTTGTAGGCGGATGACTTGCCCATCAGGATCTTTGACGTCATCTTTTTTGCGAAGAAGACTGATTTCTTTTGACAGCTCTTGTATTTTACTTTTTGCAATATCAACTTCTCTTTGTGCAGATTTCATCAAATCTTGTCGTGCACGTAAGTTAAGTTGATTGACCAAGTCTTCACTCAAGCTCAGTAAAGATTGATTAATCTTCAAAGCCATTTCAGGGTTGTAGGCTCTCACAGTGAGTGTGTTGACCGAAGTGATTGGGTCAACCAAGACAGCTACTTTGCCTAGATAGTAATCATGAAACCACTCAAAGCTACTGTCCCAAATACGTACTGTAGGAAATCTGTTGAAAACATCAACAACATTGCTGGAGTAATGTTCTTTTACCTGTAGATCTTTATCTAGTTTGGATAGTGCATCTCTGGATAAGCTATAGGATTGAACACCCCAAGCGTCATTATTAGATGAGCTGACACCCATTCGGCCCAAAAGTCCGTCCAAAGAAGGTGCACTATTTTGACCAGTTGATTTCACGACAAACTTTGACTCTGTGATGTAAACATCAGAAGCTATGGGCCCAAAGTAAAGAATCGATAGTGCTGTGGGTACAACAACTGTTGCCAAGAAAAGCTTATTCCTCCAAATTTTGTTGGATTTAAGATTGTTGATGCATTCAACAACTCGTTCTCTGATATCTGTTGCTTTTGTGCCTTTTAAGAATTTGAGGCTCATGGTTTTCTTTTCTTCAAATAGAGTCGCGCAATCTCTGTCAGAGCCTTCACTTCATCTTCTTTTAATTTATTTAAAATCTGTATTAATTCTTGAGCACTGCTGTTGGCAGCATTAGTGTTTTGTCCATATGGGCGCAACTTGAACTGTTCTATGGAGCTATCGCTGAGCGTCACATCTATGGATAGCCAGGCACACAAGATTCTGAGCCTCGAAGCGTGGGGCAGAGCTTTGCCGCGAATCCATTTTCTGGCTGTTTCGACTGAAATTGGTTCAACATCTTTGGCAAGCAAAGAAAAATCTCTCGCAAATACGGCGCAACTGGGAATCTTCCCGTAATGGGATTTCAATCTGTCCTGTAATTGCCTGGAAAAAGAGAGTTTTAAAGCGTTAATTTTTCACACCAATTTCTACTAATTGTTATCACAAATAATAAGAGAATCTATTATTTAATTTACTAACAATAGTTGTAAGAAATTACGTCTTAATTACTTTAATTCCAATTAAAGTTGTATTAAATGCAGTTATTTTTATAGTTATAGAACCTATTAATTAGATTATGTTTTTGATTAATAATGATATTTTGGGTATCTTCTCCTGTGGTATCAACATCATCAATGAGCAAATATATGAATGTGGCCAAACCTTCTCCAACTCATGCAGGAAACCCTGAATTAGTCTCATTGGGACTAAGAATTCGTCAATTACGCCAAAATTTTGGTTTTTCTCAGGAAGCCTTTGCCGATGAAATCGGAATTGATCGCAGTTATGTTGGCGGTATTGAGCGGGGTGAGCATAATTTTTCGATGATAAATCTCTTAAAAATAGCATCTGCACTCAAAATTCCAGCTAGTAAGCTTTTAGAAGAAGCAAACCTCTAAAGCCCTCACTAAAATTTGTCATCAACTCAAAGTGAAGCTCTATTGAGTAGCCTCACTATGTATAAATGCTGTATGTTAAGGAGTCAATATCTCCAGTCGCGGCGTGGGATTATTAACCCAATTAAAGCTTTGCCATCAAGAGCCAGAGTAAAGTACTTTTTCAAGTTGCTTGCTGTTGAATTTCTTACATTACTAGTTGATAGAGAATTAGAAAAATCCTTAACTATTTTTTGAAAGCCCTAGTTTGAGAGTTATTAATGCTTTCATATAGTGCGATCAATAATTCGTCCTCTTGATTTAAATCGAGTTTTTCACCAGTTTTTCTACCTCTAGTTTTGGTGCCAGTGAACATTCCAATATGCCAGCCAATTTCTTCAAGGCGCTGAAACATTAGCGACATTCGTCTGCGCTCATCTCTAGCTTCTTTGGTTTCATTGCCATGCTTCCAGTGTGCGTTTTGAATGCGCTTAATGCCTTCTTCAGTACGTGGGCCAGTAGACAGCCCGCCATGCCATTTACATTTGTGAGTGTGACTCACCTTTAAACTTGGTCGCCCGCATTGTAATTTTGTGCGTGATGACCGTGCTTGACACCGACGGCATTTAATCCTTCCTCCTGCTGTGATTAAATATTTTTCAGGTTTATACAAGTTTTTACACCTTATTTAGGGGGTCTTCCGATCGACTTAAAACATTAAACGTAAGAGTCATAACCGAGCGGGCATTATTGTGTATAAAAATAAATTATTCGCTCGGTTAATAACCTACAAAACCTACTTAACCTGAACTACTTGCCATTTTTCAGCGCTGCTATTGGTTGGCGCCTTTTCAAGTCTTCTGCCATTGACAACTTGACCTTTGTGACGTGCAATCCATCGGCCAAGACGTTTTCGATTAATTTTGCCGCGTTCGTCAGCAATTTCATCAAAGACTTCTTTTAGTTCTTGTGCAGAGTTTTGCGTAAATATGGTCAGCTCAACAGCATCTCGAATCATAGTGGGTTTGTTGCCAAAGTGATGATCCCATGCGTCGATAAGCCGTGATAGTAGTTCTCTGTCTGGATCAACATTAAGTTGCTCAAAAACTCTGCTTGCTGGATCTGGAAGGTTTAACCAAAGCAATGGTTGCCGAATAAGTTCAGACCAGCGCTCATAGCTGGCAAGCGCTGAACATTTTGAAATTGGTTTCCCAGCAGTAATCCAAGCCTTAATGATGGTGATTGCCAGGGAGACATATTTTTCTCGGTTCTTTCGAACCATTTTTACTGGATCATTTGCATACTTCTTGGATGCAGGTGTATCAACTTTTGGGTCAAGGTGAATGGCAATACATCGACGCGCCATGTCTTTAATTGGACCTACGTTGTTACCCGAGCTTAATATTAGAGTTCTAGTGCTAACAGTGGCTGTTTTACTGACCCCAAGTAGGCGCCCAGTTAGGAACTCCTCTGTTAAGGCTGAGCATAGTGATTTATAAGGGATCAGGTCTGTTGTTAAGTTGTCAAAGACAATAGCAGCAGGTGATTCAAGTAAGTTAGCCAATAAAAGCTTTTGACATTCTTCGTCGTTAGTTGGGAATCCCACAGCAGATGGCGAACTTGAACTTGAAAAACAACATATTAGTGATGTTAGAAAGCTTTTGCCGCTAGCAAGTTGGTGTGCTTGCATGTGAAAAGACGGCGCGGTAGGTAGGCTTGGCCTAATTGTTGCTGTCAGCATAGCTGATATTGCTGCTGCTTCGTCTATTGGATCTGCAAATTCAAACTCGCTCAGCAGTTGCCGTAACTCATTACAAGCATGGATGGCGTCATCTTTGCTTGGGTTGTCTGGAATCTTGTAATCCCGCTCATCAAATACACCAAATAAGCCAGTTAGCGCATCATATCCAGCATTTGAGCAAATGCTGTCATCATCGCGCATGTGGGGTTGTCGTGTTAGTCCAATCAGCGGAGGTAAATGTGAATACATTTGAGCATCGAACAGGACCTTGATGTGTTTGGTAGGTGGATCGCAAATTACTTCATGCCCTTGCTGATTAGTTTTAGTCCAACGGATGCAGCCTGATATCGATCTAAGTAGTGATGACTGCGTCAGGGGATTGATTACAGTGTTTTGTGTTTCTGGATTAGTCATGACATTAACAATCAAATTACCTCTTTGAAAATATCTACCAGTGCCGGCCAATTCTTGTTCGGCGGCGTCGCATATCCTGTCAATTTCACCAGCTTGCATACGTATTGAAGCCTTGTTTTTTGCAAGACCGATGGGAATCTCTAAGTGGTCTAATAGGCTCTTGATACGGTATTGCGCGCCGTGTGAGTGGTGGCACTTGAAGCCGCCATTGGGGTAGCCATCAGATGGCTCAAAGTAAGCTGCACCGTTATCGATTAGGTCTGTATGTTCATGAACCCAGGGGCATGTGATGTCATGTTTGCCATTGCCAAGTGGCTTCTTATATAGATTTTTAGCCTTAAGCTTTTCAATGACCGGGTTAACTCCGGTGTGGGGAGTATAAATTTCAGCATCCAGGCTTTGATCTATTTTCTGATTTATATCCTTTGGATTTAGCGAAGTAGGCGTAAGCAGACCATTTTCAAGTTCTTCAAGCGTGTACTTATTTTCTGGCTTCCAGTGATTTAGTTTGCAACGAAATGCTGGTGATCCATACTTCGGTCGACCATTAATGGCATCTGGCATCCTCATCCACCTAGCTGTAGCGCCAGTTGCACCTTTGTCGCATAAACCTTCTTCGAGAAGGCGCTGCTTAAATTTTTCAACCCTATCTACATCAATAATTGGTTCTATAAATATGAATCCTGCTTGGTGGTTTCCAGGGCTTGTTTCAATTTGCCAACTTGGTTCTAGAGTCAATCTTTCTGGGTCAACCTTAGTCCCGATATCATCAAGCATCAGTGCATGAATGGATTTGGCTAAATCCTTTTTAGCGCGATAGTTGCCTTTTTCATCTGGTGCGAATAGGCTTGGTGCCAGATACCAGTTCTTGTTTGAATCAGTAGTGTCGCAAGGCCATGCTTCGGCAGGCCAACCAGTTTTATCTGGATCGCCAGCCTTGGAGCAAACTAGTGGAGCTAGGATTTGATTATGTTCACCAAATATCTCTGAAATGAACTCGTCGTTGGTTATTAGTACTAGACTACGGTCACAATAGATTGACTCGTCGCTTTCGTAGGTTTTATCGGTTTTATTCCCGTCAATAAAAATTTCATCGTTTTCAAGGTGATCCATTGGGTCGTAGTCATCCGCAGGATCGTATTCGTCCCAGTAAGAACTATCATCGGGTGATGGTCTTTGCCAGCCGGATTCATTTGTTTGCAACGGCTCAGAGTTGTTTTGACTCATAAAACCTCCCCAATAAATTCAAAGCTAAAGTCGGCAGGATGATTTCCGTTGGCAATTGCTGGAAAAGTTTGGAATAGAGGTTTTCCTTCATCAATGACCAATAAATAGACTGGCATTGTTTGAGTTGATTCACTAACTAGGTTAGTTTTTTTGGTTGCAGACCATTCATTCCTTGTGCAGGCAGCCTGAATTGCGTTTCTAATTAAGTTTTCACGATCGTGTCTGTAACAAGTACAACTTGAATCATACTTAATGAAGAAATTTGTAAAATCAAAATTTCTATTGTTTGATGGCTCTGTAATTTGGTCAAAGTAATTACATCCTACAAGACGTGTTTTGCCAAACATATCTTTTCCAACAACAATGTAAATTGCATTTCCTGCTCCTGATGGCGGCGGCGACAACCATACGGAGGCTGTTTTTTGGTAGCTTACGCATGGAAAAAGTGGCGCGAACTTATCAAGACTTCTTAATAGAAGTGGTATTGCCGAGTTAGTTTTAAGCCAACTAAAAATTTCAAGCGGAGAGCAGTAGGGTGGACATGGATCTTCAGCGTAGCTAATTTCATCATGTAGCATACTGCGACACTCGGTATCTGACCACTTTAAAAAGCCATGCCTGTTTTTATTTAGAGAAAGGTTGCTCATTATTTGATGCCCCCTTCAATTTTTTCACTAAGCCAAGTGTCGATTAGGTCACTCGGCCACCCTGTACTTCGGTCAGTTATTTTGATTCCCTTGGGAAACTTTTGTAGACGTATTTGTTTATATATTGAAGACTTTGTCAGACCTGTTAGATCGGACACTTCATTGATGCGATAAATTTTTCGGTTGTTCATGTTTACTCCTATGAATTAACGTGCAGTAAAAGCACTGCATAGGAGAACTTTGCCAATAGATCTTTGGTGGCGAAATCACCTGAAACATAGACATTTCAGGTACATGATTGATTTATTTGTAATTAATTGGGGAGTCAGTATCTAACGGCGTCAAAGTCGTTTTTTTCATGTGTGAATTTGCCTTCTCTCGCCACAGTCTGCGCAATGTATCCTCAGAGTATTTTTTACCCATGAATGGGCTACAAAGTTTTTTATCTTGATCTTCGTAAAGATGAATTTCCTTTGTTATTGGGTTTATCCACTTTCCATCCATCATTTGAAGGACGGCATCAAGAGCTTGCTCGAAATTAAAACCATACCCATCTTCTGATTCGGGTTGCATGGCGCAAGTCATCCACCAAAAAATAAATGCTCTAGCTTCCATGTCAATATCTGACTTTTCTTTATGTCCTGCAGTGTAGGCGACTCCCAGGGCTGAGTTAGCATCGACGCCTTCAGATATAGCATCAATGCAGGCTGCTAAATATAACCTTTGATTCTCGTTAAGCGGAATATTGTCTCTGAGTTGCTGCGCTAATGCTGCAAATTTCTTTCTTTGTGTTCTGATGTTCATGCTGCTGCCTTTAAATTCGTTATATTGTTTTTTGTTTTTTTGTTATCTGCTTTTGAGTCACACCAATCGGCAAACCATTGCATCATGGTTTTTCTTATGTCCATAAAATCAGACCTTAGATACGCTCTTCTTACTTGACTTTGTTCAAGGTGATCTAGTTGTCGCTCAATCGCATCGCTATTAAAAGCATTTTCGTTCAGCACGTCGGTAATTAATGACCTCATTCCGTGGGCAGTTACTTTGAATCCAAGGCGGTGTAGGGCCAAACGAATGGTATTTTCAGCCATAAAACCGTGCTTACCGGTGCTGGGGAATAGATAACTATCATCAGTTCGATGCGTAATAGGGTGAAGAGCTTTAAGTGCCTTAATTGCCTGGTTTGGTAGAGGTACTTTATGCAACCTTTTGCTTTTCATTCGCTCTGGCGGCACCGTCCAAAATTGGTTTTCAAAATCAATCTCATGCCATTTAGCTCCGCGAATAGAGTTATCTCTCAGTCCAGTGTAAAGCGCTAGCAGAAGAGCAGTTTTGGTTTTGATGTCAAGTATTTGTTCTTCCCCGGTTTTTCTTAGCTCTTTAATTAGGGGGCCAACTTGATCTTGATGAAGGGCTTCAAAGTGTTTAACTTGAGGTTTTTTTAAATATGGGTGCATAACTAAGTCGCGCGCCGGATTTTGCTTGACTTTATTGATGGCTTTAGCAAACCCAAATATTTGGGATGCAATTGCAGCCGCTCTTCTTGCAGATTCTTTGGTTCCTGAGTCATAGTGTTTTTTAAGTTCTTTTAGAAGAGCGTCTTCAGTAATGGCATCAACAGGAACAGCATTAAATTTTGGATTTAATAGCCGCCTTATCAATCCCTCGTTACGTTCATAGTAATGAGATGACCAACTATCTTTGTGATGGGTTAGCCAGTCAATCGCAATTCGACCAAATGTGGTAGCGTCTTTTTGGGCTTGAGAGACTTTTTGACGCTGCTTTTGAGCGCTAAGATTAATGCCGTCTCTTGTTTGGGCTTTTAGTTCGACTGTTTTTTGTCTTGCTGCTTGAAGGCTTACTTTAGGGTAGGGGCCTAAGCTGAATGATTGTTCTTTCCCGTTAAGGCTGTATCGCAATATCCAAATGCGACTGCCATCCGGTCTGATGCGTAAACGTAATCCGCCGCCGTCAGATAGGTAGTACATTTTTGGTTGTTGTTTAGCGTTTTTGCAGGCTAATTCAGATAAAAGTTTCTCTGCCATGATCGTCTCCAGTACCCGTTATAGTACCCGTTTCTGTTGGAGCATTCAATGAACTTTAGTAACTCTTGGTAAATAAAAAGTACCCGTATTTAAAGGGTTGCAAGGATATTTGATGAACTGCTGTGAATGTTGATAATCAATAATATGGCGCATCTCGTCTCCGCCAACATCAAAGACACAAAGGGCTGAAAAGCCCTTTTTCTTTTCCTAAATCAAATTGCCCTTTGTAATCAATATCTTCTATTACAAATCGGCAGTATTTCAGCATTCATGAATATTGTTTCAAGCTCAAGAACATATCTTTAATCATTTAAAGGTGGGAGAATAAATTCAAGAGCACTTTATTGGTCAATGCAGAAAAGGAATCATCATGAAAAAAACAGCTTTATTGCTTGGTTTGGTGGCAGTTGTACCTTTGGTGGGATGTCAGTCTATGCATTACGGTAGCGGTCAGAAAGCATCTGCAACTTTAGAGTCGCGATCAGGATCAAGCACGAAGGGTACGGTTAACTTTGAGTCTCATGGTCACCACGTCATTGTTACTGCAAATGTCACTGGATTGAGACCAAACGCTGAGCATGGATTTCATGTGCATGAAAAAGGTGATTGCTCTGCTCCAGATGCGACCAGTGCCGGTGGCCACTTTAATCCCGATGGAAAATCTCACGGAATGCCAGGTCATGGAGCGCATCACTCTGGAGATATGCCGAATATCAAAACCGATGCTAACGGCAATGCAGTCTACTCAGCGAAGATCAGTGGCGTTTCAGTCGATACTGGTAAAAACGGAATCATTGGAAAATCTGTTGTGATACACCGTGATCCAGATGACTATAAGTCTCAGCCAGCGGGCAACTCTGGACCAAGAATCGCTTGCGGTCTCATCAAGTAAAAGCTTAAGCCTGTCACTTCATAGATAAAAGGGCTGAAAAGCCCTTTTTTCTTTGGGGAATCTTTCTCCTCAACGAAATTTAAAACTCACTCCTATAATTTTTTTGCACATCAATGATGTGTTGCAAGAAATAAATTTGTTCTTAACAATATTGATAGGAGTTCTCTATGCAATGCCC
>JACCDO012022923.1_pt1 | contig 20223 bp, 17 predicted proteins | sample 7446101 | NCBI WGS metagenome assembly JACCDO01 (sample SAMN15323440, study PRJNA562643) | freshwater metagenome | isolation source: river surface water | place: USA:Blue River Watershed | collected 2017-08-16
GGTGCATTTGCTAAAAAACTATTTGTTGGAACAGATACGAATTTAGCAACCTCTTCGGGGACAACCACTATAGGTTCATCCACGGCTGCTACTATATCTGCTACGGGTGTTCTCACTATTGCTAATACAACAGATAGTACATCAAGTACTACAGGTGCCTTATTATCATCCGGGGGTATAGGTATAGCAGATTCTGCAGATGCAGTAAGTAGTACCAACGGTGGTAGTTTTACGTCTGCAGGAGGCGGTGCATTTGCTAAAAAACTATTTGTTGGAAATGATGTTAGTTTAGCAACCTCTTCAGGATCAACAACTATAGGTTCCTCAACTCCTGCAACTATATCTGATGCAGGAGTTCTTACTATAACTAATACAACAGTTTCTACTTCTAACAGTACTGGTGCAGCTATAATTTCTGGAGGTGTTGGTATAGCTGGTTCTTTATGGATAGGACCAAATAATAAAAATATCACTCCAAATGCCGATGATATAACAAGCCAAATTTCATTTACAGGGGCCCAGAGTGCTTCAGGTTCTAACGTTACAGGATTATCTTTTAGTACTTCGAATACAAGGTCATTTATAGTACATTTGACAGTCGTTATTATAGCAACTACAAGTTTATATGCTCAATTTGAGTTAAAAGGCATATATAATGGAAGCACTTGGTACTTCAATTCAGCATATATAGGAGATAATACAAGCGTTACATTTGGTATATCAGCAGCTGGGCAAGTAACTTATTCTTCAACTACTTATACAGGTTTTAGTTCATTAACTATGAAATTTAGAGCAAATACTATAGCTATATAGATATTTTATTTAATTATTTTCTGATTAATAGTTAAATAAACATAAATGTCATTTAATGTTAATTTATCAAGTACTACTGGAAATTCGACAATAGGTACAAACACTCCTGTGTCTATATCAACAAATGGTATTCTTACTGTTGCTAATACAACAGACAGTACATCGAGCATAACCGGTGCTCTATTAATATCTGGAGGTATAGGTATATCAGATGTAGCAGATGCTACGTCAAGTACAAATGGAGGTAGTTTTACTTCTGCAGGAGGTGGTGCATTTGCTAAAAAACTATTTGTCGGAACTGATACGAATTTAGCAACCTCCTCTGGCGTAACCACCATAGGTTCGTCTACTGCTGCAACTATATCAGCTACAGGTGTTCTTACTATTGCTAATACAACAGACAGTACGTCAAGTATAACTGGAGCTATAAGAACTTCTGGTGGTATAGGTATATCAGACGCAGCAGATGCTACATCAAGTACAAATGGAGGTAGTTTTACATCTGCAGGAGGTGGTGCATTTGCTAAAAAACTGTTTGTTGGAAATGATGTTAGTTTAGCAACCTCCTCTGGAGTAACAACCATAGGTTCATCTACGGCTGCTACTATATCTGCTACAGGTGTTCTTACAATTACTAATACAACATCTTCTACAAATACAACAACTGGATCTCTTATAGTTACAGGTGGTGCTGGAATAGGTGGAAATACAAATATAGGAGGAATTTTAGATGTGCTTGGTTCAAAGAGCGGAACTCCTTCTACAACAGGTCAATACATTCGAGTTTCGTCAAGCACATTTACAGATAATAATACAGCTGCTTCTGGTACAGCTGCATCTATGGTGTTCAATAGTATAGCAGCACCTACTTTAGCAGCTACTAATGCAACAGTTACTACTACAAATGCTGCTACATTATACATAGCAGGAGGACCTACAGCAGGTACAAATCAAACAATCACAAACTCTTATGGACTATGGAACGCAGGAAATCAACGTATAGAAGGAAGACTTGGTATAGGTGCTACTATATCAACAACTCTTACGAGTGCATTGCAAGTAGTAGGTAATCGTGAAAATACACCATCTACAGCTGGGATTCATATGGGAGGACCTAATGATTATGCTATAGAGATATGCGCTGCATCTGCTACTAACGCTTCTTTTATAGATTTTACTTATCCGGGTGTAGATAGAAGAGGACGAATAATATACTCCCATAGTGCTAATGTTATGGATTTTTCTGTTTTAGGAGATATAGGAAATCCTTCTCTTACATTGGCTGCGAATGCAGAAGCTTCTATCTCCTCAGCGTCAGGAACTTTAAGAACTAAAGGAGGTATAGCCACTTCAAATACTACAGATGCTGTTTCAAGTACAAACGGAGGTACATTTACCTCTGCAGGAGGAGGTGCATTTGCTAAAAAATTGTTTGTAGGAACTGATTTATCTGTAGGAGGCGCTCTTTCAAAAGGAAGTGGTACTTTTGATATAGAACATCCTATAGATAGTTCTAAACGTCTTGTTCATTCGTTCGTAGAAGGTCCAAGATGTGATAATATATACAGAGGAGAAGTTACTTTAGTAGAAGGAACTGCTGAAGTAAATTTAGATAAAGATTGTGTAGCTGAAGAAGAATGCAGAATGACTGAAGGCACCTTCCAGTCATTGAACAGAAATATTAGTTATTTTCTTCAAAATAAAACTTCATTTTCACCTGTAATGGGTAAAATAGAAGGAAATCGATTAACCATTGTATGCTCTGAGAAAGAGACAGGAACTGTAATATCGTGGATGGTAATAGGAGAAAGAAAGGATTCTCATATAGTTAATTGGAATAAAACAAACGAAAAGGGATATCTCATTACAGAACACCAAATCTAATTAACAAGAACAAAATTATAACACTGATTACTGCGATAATATACATATTGTAATTCCTTTCATTTTTTTTATGAGGGTAATCCATTCCATTATAAGTAAAAACTAAAGCATCATCTTTAAATTCACAATGGTTTTTAACTGCTTGTTGGTAATGAAAATCTTTTGGGAATACGTAATAATAAGGTAAAATTATCACGCCTTCTTTAACAGAATTATTTAAAAGAACAGGACCTGTTTCGCTCCATGCACCTTTAAATCTTTCTATAAAAGTGTAATCATTTTTTGTTATTTTCTCTATACAACGTTTCAAAATATGATGTTTTGGAGGACATGCAAAAAAACCATTACACAGATAAGGAGAACCAATATGCAACCATCCAGGATATTCTTGAACACCTATAAACATATTTTTTTCAAAAGGAATGTATTTAGACAGGTCTTTTCCTAGCCAAATCATATCGCAATCGCAATAAAGACCTCCATATCTATGAAGTATTTCATATCTTGCAATATCTGATTTTTTTTGATAACTAGTAGCTTCAAGATAAGCTTGTTTATTCGTTAAACCAAATCTGTCTATATCAAAATCTCTCCATAGTCTGTATTCCCAGTTGTATTTTCTACAAAAGTCTTTCCAAGATTCCATCCATTCAAGAGGAGGTTTAGCCTTTCCTAACCATATCTGGTGTACAATTTTAGGTATACTTCCGCACTTTCCTAAGGCTTCCATATTATACTAAACTTAAAAAAATATTATAAAATAATAACAGAATGACACTTTTATCTCTTGTCGCAGACGGGCCTGCTGATATTTTTATGCGAGAAGAATATCAAATATCTTGCAGCTCTTGATGAATAAATCATCCTGAAGTTATAAAAGCAAAAGAAAAGATTGATGATTTAGATAAAAGAAGAAAACAATGGGATGAATGGATAAATAGAAATAGATATGAGATTATCTAGAAAAAAAATGATTTTTTATTAATCCTGTTATAAATTAACTTACGATGCAATTACATACCTTTCAAGAAAAAATAGTAAGAGAGTGTCTTCAAAAAAAAAGAGGAGGACTTTCTCTACCTATGGGAAGCGGTAAGACAGTTATTTCTTTAAAAGTAGCTCTTGAACAAAAACAAGAATCTAAGCCGATCTTAATCGTGGCCTCAAAGACTCTTGTAAGTTCATGGGAACAGGAAATTAAAAAATGGTATCCGGATGAATCTTTTAAAACTCTTAATCTAAAAGACGGTCTAAGTGAAGAAGACAATATCATCATAACAACCCCTACTACGTTGATGAAATATTATAAACAATATGATATACAAAATCTTCTTGTAGATAAAAGAAGAGATACACCTTTTGGTCCAGAAGTGTGTTATTATAATGAGGTAATCCAGCCTCTTCTCAGTGTTAAATATCACACGTTTTATTCGGTTAAGTTTTCAACGTTGATTGTAGACGAAGCTCACAATTATCTTAACATAGAAACTCTTACATGTAGATCTATAGTATCAGTATGTGCTGAATCAAAGTGGTTACTTTCTGGTACTCTTTTCTGTGAACCTAAAGACAAGAACATTCTTGGATTTTTAAGAATGTGTGATATGTACAATTTTCCAGATAATTTACCTCTTCTGACAAGATATATAAAAAGAAATGTTTTTCCAGGTTTGGAAAGCCACATAGTTATAAGAAAAGATAACGATATGTTTGTAAATAGACCAAAGATAACTAAAAAGATAGTCAAATACGATATGAGCAACTTTGAACAGAAGATATATCAAGTATACAGACAGGTCATAAAACAAATATCAAATAAGTTAGATATCTCTAAATTGAGAAAAAACAAAGAAATGATAAAAAATCTTAATGCAGAATTACTTGGTATGATTACAAAATTGAGGTTGTGTATGATTTCTCCTATGTTACCTCTTTCTAAATTGTTTATAGACAATATAGATAATGGTGATTCTTCTATTGTATATTCATGTATAATGGAAACATTACAGTCAAATGGTATTATGGAATACTTGCAAAAAGAAGAAAATTTGATTTCCACAAGAATACAAAAAATGATAGATACAATACATGCTCATCATAATGAGCGTATTTTAGTTTTTTCTTCATTTAGAGTATCACTTGATTATTTTAATATGATTATAAAAAAACAAGGTATTGATAGAAAGGTTTTTGTGTTAGATTCTAACATGTCTATCTCTCAACGAGAAAAAACAATAGAAGAATATTCTTCTACACAGAGTTCCATTCTTTTAATGACATACGCTATAGGTTGCGAAGGATTAAATCTACAATCCTCTTCCGTTGTTATGATAATGGATGTATGGTGGAATGAAGCAAAATCAAGACAAGCTATAGCTCGTGTATATAGATATGGTCAGACAAAAGAAACCTTTGTATACATGTTCGTGTCAAATACTTATGTAGAATATGTTATGTTTGAAAAGCACAAACAAAAGGCTAATATTTCAGAAGAAATATTAGAGGGAGAAATAAAAACAAAGATAACATCTTTATCGTTGAAAAAAATAGTAAATATTTTATCAGAAGAAGAGTTTCACGACAATAGTCTTATTGTCAAATCAATTTAAAAACAAAAAAGAATATCTAACAATGAGTTTTGTAGACTCAATGTTAGCTACATTTACAGAAAATGGTGCGTTATCTCATTCTTCATCGGGAGACTCCAGAGTAGATTTATTTTTTAAAGCTGTAAGAGGTATTTCTGAAGAAAATTTATTCGGTTTACTCGAGAGGTCATACTCAGAACATTCTTTAGATACAAGAAAAATGATATTTTATTTGAGAGATTGCAGAGGGGGTCAAGGAGAAAAAAAGATATTTTATCGATGTATGAAATGGTTATATGGTAAAGATTATGTTAAATTCCATGCAAATTTATTTCATATACCTGAGTATGGTTCATGGAAAGATATATTTCAGGTTTTGTTAGAAATCGATGATGTCACTGTAGTAGATGATATCAGTCAACATCTTTCACAACAACTGCAAAAAGATTATGAATCTCTTCAAAAAGGGGAACAAGTATCTCTTTTAGCAAAGTGGCTCCCATCTGAAAATTCTTACTTTGATAAAAAACTAGATATTACGAAAACACTGTGTAGATTACTCGGAATTTCTAAATCTAAATTAAGAAAAGAATACATTTCTCCTTTGAGAAAAAAGATAGATATTACAGAATCTTATATGTGTTCCAACAGATGGAGTGATATTGAATACTCCAAGGTTCCTAGTGTATGTATGCATAATAATAAAAATCTATTCGAAAAACATGACAAAGAAGGTTTTGATAAATGGATATCTCTTGTCAAAGAAGGAAAGGAAAAGGTGAATGCAAAGGTTCTGATGGTACATCAATTAATTGAAGAATACGAGAAGACCGGGGTACAATCAGACATTATAGAAGAACAATGGAATGTTATAGTAAATGATGTTAAATCTTCTGGGGTATTAAAAAACACTCTTGTAGTATGTGATGTATCAGGAAGTATGACAGGATTGCCTATGAATGTATGTAAAGCTCTAGGTCTTCTCATTTCAGAAATATCAGAAGAACCTTTCCATAATTATATTCTTACGTTTCATGACCATCCTCAATTCTTTTCTGTGGGAACTTCTAAAGCAAGTCTTTTTAGTAGATTTAGAGCTATAACTGGAGCACCCTGGGGAATGAATACAAACATACAGGCTACGTTTGATTTAATTCTTGATAGAGCAAAAATGTTTAACCTAAAGAACGAGGACTTGCCAAAAAAAATAATCATTCTTAGTGATATGCAGTTTGATGAAGCAGACAAAAATAAAACAAACCTACAAACTATAAAAGAAAAATTCAATAGAGCTGAATATACACTTCCTCAATTAGTATTCTGGAATCTTCGAGCAAACACGTTAGACTTCCCATCTACAAATGACGATAACTTATGTCTTATTTCTGGTTTTAACCAGAGTTTATTGAAATGTCTTATGAAAGAAGGGGATATGAACCCAGTCTCTATAGTAAAATCAGTAATAGATAGCGATAGATATTCTAAGATTTGTTAAAAACAATTTAAAGAAATATTTTGATATAAATATAGTTAAAAAGACTCACAATCTAGATGAAGAAATCTAACAGCAATAACTAATTATGATAAACAAAAATGATTTCTGAAGATTGTTCAGCAAACTTACCGTCTAAATTAGTGTATTTTATACGCAAAAAGAACCTGATAAAACGTTCTTTGCAGCATATTATTTATAAGAAATCAAACAGCAATAACCCTAGATGTTTTTTGACATTACACAACAGATGATTTCTGAACTTTTTATTGACATGAAAAGAAACATATCAATAAAAAAATGATTTTTAAACCCATTAGAGTCAAATTACACATATGAGAGGTGAGTTATCAACAAGACTTTATGCTGGACCGAATGTCTATAAAACACTCGACGAGTTTTCGATAAAGAAGATTTAGATGATTTACTTGAGTTTCTGTCAGATAATGACCTCTACCTGGTGCTTCAAGATAATTATATCGAGAAAGATGTAGACAAAGTTGCTATAGGAAAGTTACTTTCTGAACCTCGCCTCAATCCTTATTTTACATTTGATACCGATGTATATAAAAAATTCTGGAATCCTTATATAAAGGATTACTATATCTTTATCTTTTCTGGGTTATATGGAGACATCTACGAGCTTCTGAACTAGTCAATAAATGTCATTACGTCTCCTTTTATAATACATTTTTTATCAAGGTAATCAAAAAAGTTGTGTTTTTCTTTAAAGTTATCAGTAATAAATGTTTGTTCACAGAATTTACATTTTTTATTTTTTTTGATATACAAGTTTAAGCACTTATAACACGTCTCCTTACTGCAACATTTTGTTGTTTCAATAAGAGGTTTTTTATGCCTACACTTCATGTAAAATATATAATATATTATTCTTTAACTTGTATTTTTTCAAGTACTTGATTGATTTCTTCTTTTGATTTATTTTTTACCAACATCTGAGCTATCAGCTCTATTTTATTACCGTCTTTTTCGTTTTTATAAGTATCAAGAATATCTTTTATTTCTTCTATAGATTTACCTTTATTTAATAAATCTTTTGTGAGGTTTGTTTTTGCTTCTATATCATTTTTATATCTGACTGTTAGATTAAATTTAAATTCTTTTGCTTCAAGGTCTCTTGTTTTCTTTTCGAGCTCTTTCTGTTTCCTCTGTATTTCTTCTTCGTATTTTATAAGCTCTGCTTGTTGCTCTCTAAATTCTGTTTGTTGGTTTTTCACACAGTTTAGACATATATGATATTTTTCAGAAGAACATTCATCGCAAAAAATTTTTGAATTAGCAATTCGAAGCAGTTCCATCGATTCTTCTGGGTCATCGTATGTAAATTCGTCTGAAGAATCGTCGTAAGCACTATGATAACCCCCATTATATCTTATTATATCAAGTAAGTCGTCATTTTTAAGCTGTTTCATCTTAACTATATATTGTTTCATTTTTTTAAATTAAAAAATGAATTTATTCAAACATGTGTTATAATACAAATGGGAACAAGAGGGTACATTACAGTAAAATACAATAAAAAATATTATACAAGATATAACGGTATGGATTCTTATCCAGAGGATTTAGGTAAAAAAATCGTAGACCATCTTGAATATCTAAAATGGCATCACCCTGATATAGACAAAGAACAATATAAAGAATACATTCTTTCTGTAGTAAAAGATAATTGTACAGAAATATCAGAAAAAGAACCAGAGACTACTCATATGATTGAATGGATATACGTGGTAGACGTGGACGAAATGACTTTTTCCATCAAAGGAGGATACTACGAGCCTGTGTATAAAATAAAACAACTTCTCCAAGAAGAAGATTCAGAATCTTCAGAATCATCCGATACTGAATACGAAACTTATCAAGAAAAAATTGACAATTATAAGCCACGGTGGTTAAAAGACTTTCAAAAAAATAACGAAAAATTAGCAGAAGAAAAAAAGAATGAACCACGAAAAGTTTTTTCTCTAGCAAGACCTTTATAACAGTTGTAGCAAAATTGCTACAATTATTTATGACGTAATATGAACAAAATAAACAAAATAACTAAAAAATTTTTAGTATTCGAATGTTATTATAAATACGGACAGCCAAGTATATATTCCATTGATGACATAGAGTATCATTTCTCTTCTAAACAAAGGTATTCTCATATTTTTGAAGAAGAATTAGAACTTTTGCAATATATTGACCAAATTTTAGAAACAGGACAAAATATAATCCAAAGACAAGAAGGTACAGGAGTCATTGGAATTTACGATACAGAATCTCGTATGCTTTACTCTAATCAATACTATATAGACGATATAGATGGTGTAAATATTAGAAATCTTTTTGGGTTGATAAATCTTAAAGGTATATATAGTAGAATTATAAATACGTTATATAAGTCTAAAGTTACTATCTCTTTAAAAGAGTTAAAGGAAGGGGTAGGACATAAAGGTTCAGATATTCAATTTGAAAATTTATTGTCAAAAGGATCCAGCATAGATTCAGATTATGGTAAGATTTGGATTTATGAAAACGAGAGTATCTGGATGAATCCAAATATTAGAAATCATATAGATGAAAATAATCTTATATAAACTCTGTGAAGATATCTTCACAGAGTTATGTTACTTATGGAATGTCAAATTTGTTTTGCAGAGAATTGTAATAATAAATACACGTGTAGTAAATGTAAAAAGATTATGTGTTATAGTTGTTTAGAAATGTACATAAATACAACAAACGATTTTTTAAAATGTGTATGCACTGAGTACATCTTTCCAAGTTCACTAGAAAATGTTCAGAATGTAGAAAAGTATAATCTTTTTCTTATGAAAAGAATAGAAATGAACTTTTTCGAGGACATATCGTCTGTAAAAGATTTAATAGAAAGAACAAAAAATATAAGAGAAAAAAGACATAAGCTTATGCTTCAATTTCCATTATGTATACAGTATACTATCGATAATTGTTTTCAAAAGGAACTTAAGTCTGTAAAGCAAAAATTAGAAAAGAAAAAGGTAGATTTTACAAAGATATGTCATCGTTCAAATTGCAACGGAATTATTGTTAGTAATTCTTGCAGGAAATGTTCTTCAAAATATTGTGAATTTTGTACGGAAATAGAACTGGAAGGTCATCAGTGCAAAGAAGAAGACTTGCTTTCAAAACAGTATATTCAAAATATGGATATAAAATGTCCAAATTGTAATATTCCTATAGAGAAATCGTCAGGTTGTAGTTATCTTACATGCGCTGTATGTGACACAAAATTTGAACATACAACAAACGTAATATCAAACCATGGTGGTCATTCTACAAAAATAGACGTAAATACATCTTACAAAGTGTCGGTTAAGTTGATAAATAAGTATCCTGATTTATCAAAAGAAATTGTAGAAAAAATTAATAAAATGGAGAATTATGAGCTAAAATACGATAAGTCTGTTATAAAAAATTTAATTTCAGATAAAAGATCAAAAGCACTTAGATATTATGAGAGATACATCCAAGAACAAAAGAAATATAGAGAGAATCTAAAAATTCTAGAAAAATTAGACCGCGTTTCTTCTAAAGAAGAAATTATAAAACTGTTAGTTTAGTTTATGGAAATTTCCATAAGCATTTAATCACGTAATATGTTCTGTTCTTGTAAAGCAATTACTTCTAAGAATAGATACTGCACAAGAGTTAGTAAGAATCATCCAACTGGTTATTGCGGAGTGCATCTGTATAATTTTTATAAAAAATCATCTGTGAAAAAACTTGATACGCTGTCAGAAGTATGCGACAACATCTTAAAGTTTTCTAAAAGAGGAACTAAAGCATACAACTTCATAACCCAATCAAAGTCAGGAGGCACTATACTCAAAAGAGGTTCAAATATAAAGTTTGAAGCAAAAAATGACGAAGAAAAGGTACAGGATAGAGTTATTCTTTTTCGAGATATATCTCGAAAAGATTTAGTTGACTTTGTGTCAATTCTCTATGATACAAAATTTGATAAAATAGAAATATTATAAATCCATGAAGAATATTCTTCATGGATTTTTTTATTTAAATGACTCCAGTAAATACTCAGATTAGCTCCTAGATGTATATTTCTTAGTAAAATGTAACTACATTGAGATGTCCAGCAGCGACTGGACAATTCATTGCATCGGTTGTACATCCTTCCCTTCTATTTTCGTGTAACCATTTAACTACATGGAGATGTCCATACTTTGCTGCCCAATTCATTGCAATAGTCGTGCATCCTTCCTCTCTATTTTCGTGTAACCATTTAACTACATCGAGATGTCCATTCATTGCTGCATAATCCATTGCAAATGTTGTACATATTTCATCTCTATTGAAGCGTAACCATTTTACTACATGTATGTGACCATTCATTGCTGCCCAACCCATTGCATTTTTTGTACATCCTTCCTTTCTATGTTCGTGCAACCATTTGACTACATGGAGATGACCATTTGATGCAGCTAAATCCATTGCATGGGTTGTACATCCTTCCCTTCTATTTTCGTGTAACCATTTTACTATATCAAGATGTCCATTTTTTGCTGCCCAATTCATTGCATCCTTGGTACATCCTTCCTTTCTGTTTTGGTGTAACCATTTTACTATATGGAGATAACCATTTCTCGCTGCCCAATCAATTGCATCTGTTGTACACCCACATCCTTCCCCTCTATTTTTGTGTAACCATTTTATTAGATCGAGATGTCCATACTTTGCTGCCAAATTCATTTCCCATTCTGTACATCCTTGATTTGTATTTTCATGTAACCATTTAACTACATCGAGATAACCATTTGTTATTACCCAGTACCACGTATGATTTTTTGGATTATATATCTTTTTTGCAATATAGTATTTTTTCAAAGAAATTACTTTTTGAAAGTTTAATTGTAAAACAATTTTATCTTTTATTTCTTGAGGGATTCGTATCATTAAGAAATATAAAAAATAATCCTTTAAATAAGTATTTCTTCTGTACATGGATAATAAAGAAATTAGGTATACCAATTGAAATCTTATCGTAAAAAATTTAACAAAATAATATTTGTATTGTTTAATGACTAGTGTTTTTGGATTTTCAAAAAGTAACGGTAGAATACAAAATGGAACTATATATGATTCAGATATAGATATGCAAAATAAAGTTATAACGAATCATGGAGTACCTACTTCTAACAATGACGTAGTTAATAAGTTTTACTGTGATAACAACAGTAATAATGTTATACCTTCGTTTAATATAACATTAAGTGGTACTCTTTGGACTACAGATGTATTTCTTGCACAGGAAGGTTTATTTAAAATAACTGTAAAGAATGGAATGTCGGGAGGCCCGTGTGCTTCTTTTGAAGTAGCTAAAAATCATCCTTCAAGAGGAGCAAGTATAATAAGGCATTCTAGCGGGGCTGGTATACTAGCAGAAGAAAGACTTGAGATACGATGGTTGCCTAATAGCGGAATAGATTTAAGAAAAAATGGTCCAAATTATGATGGAACTTATACTATAACTTATATAGCAAATGAATAAATTAAAAAAATAATGATTATATAATTATATGCATTATTTTAATATAAAATCTAAAAAAGACCTTATAGACTATGTTAAAGACGACTTTAATAATATAAAAGAAGACAATAACCAATTAACTTCTTATGGTAAACAAATAGGAGGTAAATCGTTACCTCAAGGCTACGCGTGGGGAACATTTAAATCCCATACAGGTTATACCTGTATATGTTTTAGAAAAGATACAGACGAAGAAGTAGTTTTATCTTATGCTGAAACTTATGATGAAATGTTTCATAAGTTTATAGAACTAATATCAAACAGATGGAAACTTTCAGAAGAATAATTAAGCAACGACTTTCTGTACCTTTACTCTATAAGGAATACTTGTACCAGTGCCCCCAGTAAATGCTGGACTATGGTAAATTTTGAACTTTTCACCTGTTAACCAATCACCATCGATTCTTTGGTTAGCAGAACCTTTAGTAGATGCCAGTCTGTTAACTGCACCACCAGTTCCAGAAGAAGCTATAGCAAATACAGCATAAGCACCTCCACTCTGTCTTAAGAAACTGTTAGCTCCAGAAGAGGCCTGTACAGCATCTATAATAATCATATAAGCTCCTATAGTGGCAGTAGCTGTAACCTCTATTTTGGTAGTTGCGTTATCAGGAAGAAGAACAATTTCAGTCCCATCAGGAGCTGCTCCATTAATAAGACCGTTATTTATGGTAACACCTTCAATTGTAACACCGATGTCACTTGTAAATTCGTTGATATAATTCACGTTAAGAGTAGAGTTAGCAGGAGTTCCATTAGACTGGATAGTTATAGCTCCAGAATCAAACGAGGCATATCTCTGTATAATAACAGTAGAGATACCAGCATCTGGTACTGGATCTGGAGTAATGTTAGTGAAAGCAAGCGTCCATTTATCAGCGCTTTCGTCATAGAAAGACGAAATATAAGGACTGTTATATAAAGTGTATGTATCTGTTGCAGCAGGTGCCGTAGCAAGGTCAAGACCATCAGTAAATGATGCTGTATTATCTGCAGTGACATAGATAGTAGCTGTTTTAGTAGAACCTACGTAGTCTTTTATTCTTCTTACTTGATCAACACCAGCACCACTTGTTACCTTAATCCACCAGCCGTTATAGAAGTCGTTAGAAGCGCTTGCACTTGCAGAAAGAACAAGAGTTCCTGGAGTAGCAGAACCTGTCTGAAACGCTCCTGTTACAGTACCAGCACCGGTGTCTGTAACGACATCTCCGCCTGCTCCAACGTCATTTGGAGTTTGATTACGACGAATAACCATACCACCATCTGCACCTAATTCTCCATTACCGCTATTCACTACAATTATGTTATCTTCCACTGTAAGGGTTTCAGTATTAATAGTGGTCGTAGTACCGCTAACAGTAAGATTTCCAGCAATAGTCACTTCACTGGTGGAAGAACCTATGTTGACAGGAACTCCTGCAGTTGCAGTGGCAACAAAAACACCGTTAACAGTATCTGTAGTATCAATTCTAATTTGACCGGTAGCGTCTATATCTATACCGCCAGCACTGGCATTCAATTTAATAGCATCTGTAGTGGAGGTACCAGAAGAGTTTATAATAACACTTGAATCGGTTGCACCAGTAACTGCAATTGTTAAATCTTGTGCAGCTCCTGTAGAAGCCAGAGTAAAGTTAGATGCACCACCTACAGCGTCAATAGAAACAGCTCCTTGTGAATCTATAGTGATACCTCCAGTACCAGAATCGATATCTACACCGCCTGCAGCATCGTTTGCGTGAATACGTACAGCATCAACTGCTCCTTCAGTAGAACGAAGAACAAGAGAACCTCCCGTATTATTAATAGTTAGATCGTCAGTACCTGTAAGAGTAATATTAGAAGCAGCTACAGAATCAATAGAGAATCCTGCCGTGGAATCGATAGCTACACCGCCAGTACCTGAGTCGATATCTATACCTCCAGCAGCGTTAGATGATACAATTCTTACAGCATCAGCTGCTGCTTCTCCACCGCTAATGATAGTACTTCCAGCAGTAGAACTAACAGTTAAATCAAACGCACCAGTGGTTGTCAAATTGGTAGTTCCTTGCGCATCAAGAGACATTCCTCCAGTGGTATCAATAGCGATACCACTTGTTCCGGCATCTAAATCAAATCCTCCAGTAGCAGCACTTGAGGTAATCTTAATAGCATCTGCACCAGTACCGCTTGAATTAATAACTATACTTGAATCAGACACTCCTGTAAGACTGATGGTCAAATCTTGTGCATTTGCATTTGTAGCAAGAGAGATATTAGAAGCAACGTTCTGTCCATCAATAGAGAAAGGACCGTCGGTTGCAAGAATATCAATACCTGCAGTACCAGCATCAATATCTATACCTCCTGCAGCATTATCTGCTTGAATAGTCACAGCATTGGTTACAGCACCTCCACCGGTTACTATTGTTCTACCTCCGGTAGAATCAAGAGTAAGATTGCTACCACCGCTAACTGTAAAATTAGAAGCAGCCTGAGCATCAAGAAGAATGGCAGAATCAGCGTTTACATCAAAATTAGCGTTAGCATTAACTGTAACGTTATTAGCAGTACTTGTAAGGGTGATACCGGTAGCACCAGTAACTCCGACAGTAGTGGTATCAGAAGTGACGGTAACCGCATTACCGATTACAGCAGTTGTACCTGCCTCTGCTTGGATATCAAGATTTCCAGCTGTGGTTTTAAAGAATGAAGCAGCCGCACCAGTGACTTCTACAGCAGCTGAAGGGGTAAATTGAACTTTATTTGTACCTGTTACAGCAAAAACACCATCTGTTGTATCGATATTTGTTTTATCTAAAAATGTTTCACCTTGTACGTCAAAAATAGAACTTGCTCCAGTGATATACATAGAACCAGGACCCAAGGATGAATCAAGACCTGGCGATATATTAACATCACCTTGAATATGAACTTGCTTTGGTTCAGACATTTATAATAAACACAAATAAAAAAATAATAAATAAATATTTTAGAAATCTTATATATAAACGCATATGTCTATGTATAATTTACAAGAAGCAGAATATGACACTCATGAACATTATGTGAAGATTTCTTCAGGAGGTAGAGATACAACAAAGTATCCTCTTCATTATGATTATAGAATCGATTTTCAGACTCCATTTAGAAATGTACTACAAGTAGAGATGGTTTCATGTGTTATACCAGATGAGAGTGTAACTACAGAACCTATAGTGGTTTTCGACATACAAGAATTGAACTTCATGAATTTCATATGCTCTGCTGGGTACAAGTCAATTTTTTCTGCGTTTCCTATAAGTGAACCTAACGCCCAGAACCATAGTTTTATAAACTTAAAAGCACAAGGACCAGTATCGAGATATAAAATACCGTTAGCCACTTTAAGTTCTTTAACTATAAAATTATATAATATAGATTATCAACCCCTCACCTTTGGAGCACCTGCAGGTTCTACTTCTAAATCATTACAACATGCTTTTATATTTAAAATAACAGTTCAAGAATCTTCTCTGAAACAAATAAATTCTAGAAATCTTAGAAGAGATACCTAATAAAGAACTTCGGTATACCAGTTAAAATTTTTATTTGTAGCTACACTTTTATTGTCATATTCTATATCTATAACATAAAACTTATTTAGATAAAATCCTCCTATTTTTCCAGCTCCTATTGTATGTTCTGAAGGAGGTCCTATTTTATATTTTTTTATCATATGAAAAGCTACTTTAACAAGAGTACCCGAAGAATAACTATTTGTTGGTGGTATTTGTATTATTACTTTATTTGTAGAAGTATCTATTTCAAATATTTCTCCCAATGATTCCATATTTGTTCCGTCATCTATATAAAATATCATTCCTCTTGTAACGTTATTTATAACTGTATTACTACAAGTTATTTCAAAATCTCCAGCTGTAACAGAGCTTGTTATAGTTCCAAGTGGTGTATGATAACCTATATACGCATGTTTTAAATAGCTAAAAGTTGTTGAATTTTGTGTTGTAATAGTAGAATTTTCTGTATCTATACTTGTTATTCTTCCTAAATTTTCAGTATTGACTGAATCTGTTATGCTTATACACATTCCTACTTGAAAAAGAGTAGTACTATTAACAGGAAGTACAGAAGTACTTGAAGTAATAGCAGAACTAAGATTATTAAGATTTGCTACTGGTTTTCCAAAACAATTTATATAATCTCCTCTGTGTGTTTCTTCTGTTGTAAATCTTAATATAAGAGCAGCTATAGGGTAAGGCCAAGAAAAATCTTTGTGTGTAATAGTATTTGCTGTAGCTACTATTTCAAAACCATCTGTTCTAAAATTTCCACCAGTAGGTTCATCTGTGACATGTTCTTCTGTAATATCGGCAGATATATTGCTATTTCTTATTCTTTTTAATTCTATAGGATGTTTGGAAACTACATGATTAACGTTATTAAAACATCTTTCAGGATAAGTATATTCATCAGAATAGCCATATGTATATATTTGTTCAGTGTCGCAAAAAACTTTCCATTTAGTTAATTGACCTGTGTAATTATCACTTATAATTTCTAATTTTTTAGTAAGAGTAGAATCTATACTGTGAGTATTATTATTAAAACACACAGTAGGATTTCCTTCTGATTCCTCTAAAAATCCAGTCATGTATTCGTCTTCGTCAGTGCAGTAAACTTTCCATTTAAATATAGACATTATGTATATATACAATAAAATAACTTAAAAATATTAATAATCTTCAACTATAGTAACTGCTACGTGTATATCTGAAATATTTACTGATTGAGCTGTTATTGCTATAATATCATACTGATTTATTACTATTTCTCTATTTGTTAAATCTATATATTGTCCTCCACTATTTGACATATAATGAGTAGATAGTACTATACCTCCTGTTCTTGTAAGACAATTTGTATCGTATATAGTTATAGATTCTGTTTCTTTGATATAGTTCCATTTAACATAGTCAGAGGTTGTATTAGAAGATAATGAAGTTGGATTTTTAATTATTTTTATTACAACTGGTTTAGCACCTTCTGTACTTATAGATAGATTTCTAATTAATGGTTCGCTATTATTAATAAAGTTGTTTATTTGTTGTCTACCTTTTATAAGTAATATTACTGTTTCTGTATTTGCTGCTATAGATCGAGAATTATGAATACCATAAATTGGAACTTCTATTTTATAATTTCCTTCTACGGCAGCAAATCCTCCAGCTACACGAATACCAGATGCTGTAGTGCTTCCTAAAGAAGCTATTCCTTGTTGTAAATACATGTTTGGTTGTGTAAGAGAAGGTTCTAATTGTGAATTAGCAAATTGAATAGTATGTACTGTTTCATACTTTTGATTATCAGGATTAAATACTTCAAATATCATATTACCAGAACCATACCAACTATAATTTATACTGTACATATTTCTTTTAAGAGGATCTAAAGCAGTTATCATATCACTATCTCCATTCCAATCAGCTCTATTTACAAAAACAGTAGTTAAACTGGAACCTACTTTTAATTGTATAAATGTTGCAACTGAATTTCCAGCTGAAGAATAACTAAAAGAATTAGATTTTAGACCTACATTTTTTGCTATAAAAATCACAGTATTATCAACAGCTTCCGTATTCCATCCTGTATATGAATATTTTGCTATTTCAAATGCTGTAAAAGCTGTATTTCCTCCGGCATTTGTCAGAGGTACTGTAAAAGATACTCCATTTAATACAACAGTAGCATTGACAGATGAAGTCTCAGATGTAGTAATAGTAAGTTTTCTTTTATCTACAGAACCTCCTGTAGAATATCTTACTCCAAAATCTGTTCCTGAATAACAAAAATATATATCACTTCCATTATTTCCCATACCTCCAAATTGAAGCATATTTGTAACTGGAGTTGTAAAAACTACATTCCATCTTGAAACAACATTATATCCTGGCCTATATTTTATAACTTTTTTACTTCTTAATACTGCATAACTACCTATTGATGAAGATATATTTAAATCTATTTCTGTTCCATTAGAATTTCCTGTTATTGTACCTCCTGTATCTGTTAAACAAGTGTAAAGTTGAGGATTTATTATGTTATAAAGAGCATAATTATGAAAAAGAGGATTTAACATAGAAATTCTTTGGTCTCCAAATTGAGTATAAGTACCTGTATTAGTTAAAAGTCTTCCTTTTACATCTTTTTTTTGAGTTTCTGTTATAGTTTCTAATATTTGATAAGAATTGACATTTATATTATGTGTATTATTTTCAAAACATACATTTGGACTTATTCCTTCTGTCAAATATCCTTCTACCCATTTCGAATCTGTATTACAATAAACTCTCCATTTAATTACAGTAGACATTTATAATAATACATTAAAAAATAATTAAATTAATTATCCAAAACCCATACATTCATCATAGAATAAACTTCTGTTTGAAAACCTGATGCACTTCCTAAACCTGTAGTAGCTACGGTTGATGTTACTCTTATCTGTAAAGCGATTGTGGTACTTGCTGATAAAGTAATCGCTGTTGAAATTACAGATTCGGAATTTGCTGTATTAGCAGCAGATCTAGTAGAACTTCCAAGAGCAATAGTTATATTATTAGTTGTATCAAATAGTCTCGATGTAAATGTTCCAACATTACCAGATGCTGGACATCTTGTAAATACATAATAAGTACCAGCAGAAAATGTAACTATATTTGCTGATAAAGTAACAGTAGTACTTCCAGAAGGATATTCTGTAATTTGATTTAAAGTTCTTGTTGCAAAGTTACCAGAAGTTGCAGTTCCACCGTTTGTACCAGCTGTTTTTTCATCTCTTATATAGAAATAATTAAATGAAGGAACCCAACGCAATCCTAAAGCTTGAGTAGAATCTGCTATAAGTCTATCATTATTATTACCAACTGGAAGACGTTCTTGTGTAGTAGTTCCAAAAGTTACTAAATCTCCTTTTGTAGTTATCGGTTGATATGTTGTCAAATTTCCTGAATTATTTATACTTGATAGAAGATTTGTACCTGTATTAAAAAATATTTTATAATTACTTGCTGCTGGATTAGATGGAGTAGATATATTATTAAGTTGCAAGTAATTGCCTATAACTGCATTTGTACCTACAAAAAGTTGTTTAGCTATTGCCGCTCCTCCTGCCGTTGTTAATGTTCCTCCGTTTGTAGAACTTGACGAATCAGTAATATCATTTATAGCTATTCCTCCAGATAATACTAAAGCCCCAGTAGTATTATTAGAACTTACTGTGGTATTTGTTATAGATACTACACCAGAGAAACTTGGATTATTGATTACAGATATTATAGAAGTACTGATATCTATATTTGTCCCAGCTGTATAACTTGAAGAACCTACTAAAACTCCATTAGAATATATATCTCCAGCATAAAGAGAACCACCTATACCTACACCTCCGGCAACTCTTAAAGCACCTGTAGTAATACTTGTACTTACTGTCGTTTCATCTATATACACTTGACCTTTTGTAGCATTAGTTGTACTACGTAGTATTAAAGTATTAGAAGCTGCAGTACCTCCAGTTAAGGTTTGACCTCCAAAACGACCTGCTAAGAGAGCATATTGAGTATGGTCGTCTGCAGTTAGTCCTGATAAACCAGAATGAGGAGCTGTTAAAGTAGTTATATTAGCTGCATTTGCATAAAGAGTCCCTTCTATTCCGGCACCTCCAGCAACTCTTAAAGCACCTGTAGTAATACTTGTACTTGCTGTTGTTTCATCTATATATACTTGTCCTTTTGTAGCATTAGTAGTGCTACGTAGTATTAAAGTGTTAGAAGCTGCAGTACCTCCAGTTAATGTTTGACCTCCAGAAC
>JACCDO010069018.1_pt1 | contig 20218 bp, 12 predicted proteins | sample 7446101 | NCBI WGS metagenome assembly JACCDO01 (sample SAMN15323440, study PRJNA562643) | freshwater metagenome | isolation source: river surface water | place: USA:Blue River Watershed | collected 2017-08-16
AACTGATCCATCAAAACCAATTGATCCATCAAAATCAGATGAAATAATAAAGCTATCTGAATTAATAAAACTATATAATTTAAAAAACCCAAATCCATATACATTAATTTCAGATTTATCCACAAAAAAAGGTACAGTATCTTTATTAGATGATACAACACTAATAAAAAAATATTTAAAAAATCCATCATATTTAAAAAATACATATGATACAAAACAAAATTTAAATGAATCAAAAAATAATTTATCATCAGCAGGTAATTCACAAATACAATATGATTATGTGTCATTTATGCCAAAAAAGAATCTTCCAAGTGTATTTGTAGAAAACGACATATTGGGTACAGATGAAGGATTTAAAGAACTATTAAAATCAACAAGAAAACAACAATCATCAATAAAATCATCAAGTAATGATTCAGAACCTTTATTTTATATAGATTATTCAAAAATAAATATACCAAATGATTTTTTGTTATTTTATTCAAATAACCAAGCAAGAAAATTCATGAATCAATTTAAATAGTTATTATTAATTTAGTTATTTAATAAATTAATAATTTAATTTTTATATTTTTTTATTTAAGTTAATGTTTAATTAACATAGGGACTTAATCTTATTATTAAAATTAATAAGGACAGTTAGTGCTGAATCAATACATGCAATTACATCTTGTTGTCCCAAATGTCTAAATACGTTATAAATTTTAAGTGTACCAGTAATGACATTATTTACTCTAGACACAACATTAGCAATATAACCGTAATCACCAGTTTCATCAATAATCCTATTTTGTACTACACATGTAATAGCATCAGAATTGGCCATATTAAGTGGATAAGGCCATTTATCAGAAGTCATAGACATTATAAAATCGATAGACTTAGTAACAAATTGTCCAGGTTCAATATCATCATCACCTTCTGTACGATCTAGAACTCTAAACAACAATTCAACAACCGCAAGTGTAACAGTCTTATTCATTTCGTAAACAGTGACTATTTCTGATTTTGACTGTTTAGAACTATCATCTGTAGTATTAGATTGGTGACGTGATTTAATTTCAACAGGAGCGTCGTCATCATCATCAATTTCTTCACCAGATACAGTTTGACTAGAAACAGTTACTTTACCTGCACATAAACGTGTAAGTTCATCGATAAGGACAAAGATATTAATAGCAATATCAACTTGATCACGAAATAGCCAAATAAGAAGAGACATGATAGCAGGTTGGCGATATAACTCATCACTACTATATAATTCGGCAAGTTGATCCAGTAGTAATTGTTTATTCCATTCGTCTACAGTATTACTCATATAATTCTTAAGTGGGATACCAATAACATCATAAATATATTTTGATCCCATAGTTGAAAAAATACGAGATGCTAAAGGGATGTATGGTGTAATTGTATCTTTACCAACTAATGGTGCATAAGTTCCACGCATAATATTTTTAAAGTTAACTCTGCAATAGACAATATGACCTTGAGTATCGAATCCTCTACGTCCAGATCTTCCTGAAATTTGTTGAGCTTTTAGGACACTAATATCTTCCATTAATGTAGATCCAAGGATAACAACAGTTCTAGTAGGATAATTGACACCATATGCAAGTGAATCGTCACAAATACAGATAGGTGCTTGAGAATCAACAATTAATTCCTGAACGATTCGTTGGAAAGGAGTAGGTAAGATTTTTGAATACAAGATAATACCACGTTCAAGACCTCTCATAAAAATATTATTGTAAGTCATTTCCTTAGAAATTGTTTTATCAACGGACTGAGCAATAAATTTCTTAAGATTCTTACGGATTCTACGCATAGCATGAACAGAAATTGGCTTTTTATGAAATGAAAATAAATCAGTAGGTCCATAAGGATTAAACTCAGGTAATTTAATTTCAATCGTTTGACTTTGATTAGTAATATATGTTATATACTTATTTTGAAAGTCATTCTCTAAAAATGTACGAATCATGTCTTTTTCTGGCTGTGTTAACGTATCATTTTCAAGTAACTTTGTGGCTTCCTTAGAATATTTAACTTTGATTTTATCTAAAAATGATAATATAAAGGTTCTACGTTTTTGATTCATTGTATCATCAATTTGTTTTATCTTAGAACCTTTTGATGTAATTCCTTTAGCAACCGATTCTCTTACAGAAGGTTCTTCCTTTTTAAATTTACATACATCATCATTAAGATCACCTAAGAATTTATTCCACCATGGAAAATATCTGTTTTCTAGTTCTTCCATTTTAATAACAATTTGTCTAAAAGTAGTAAGAACATTAACATCATTTAACATGAATACGAGAGCAGGAAGTAACTCTTTATTTTGAAGAGTTTTAAAAAGCTCAATGTATTTAGCAATAACACTTAATTCACCGGTTACCCAACAATCAGCATCGTCTATCTTAAAAGTAGTGAGAAACGTTTCGACACTTTCCTGATCAATAATTGCTAATTCGATAAGCTTATCCTTTAAATGTTTTTCATATTCAGAGATCATGTCCATTGTAATAGGAATATCTTTATTAAAATATGATTCAGGATCTAGTTTCCAAATTGCATATGCAGGAAATGCTTCATTCATACGTTTACCCATATAATAGAGATCTCTTGCGGTCATAGCTAAATCACCTGTAGTAAAACGATCATTAACAATATAATCATGATCAATACATGCTAAAGGATGAAGAGTAGAAAAATTATCACCATTCCAAAGATGTTTTTGTTGAACAATGAAACGCTTGTTATAACTAACAAGATGTACTTCTCTACCAGTAACAAGTGTAAGATATTCAATAAATTTTTCTGGTTCATGAATTGTAGCCGAAAGGATTAAAAATGGGCAATTAACAGTCTTAATTAAACGTTCAATTGCTTCACCTTCAAATTCATTAATTTGTTGAATTTCATCAAATACAGCATAATCAAATGGAATTTCTGCATTACACAAAATTTCTTCCGCTTTTGCTGGAGTCGCAACAACTACACGAACATCATCATTGACGTTATATTCTTCATCATTTGTTAAAAGAGCTGCCTTAATTCCGGCATTGACGAAAGAACCAGCCACTTGATAAGCTAATACTGATCCTGGTACAACAAACAATACTTTCTTAACATCTTTGGCTGTTGCACAATATTGAGCAAAGATTGTTTTACCAGAAGAAGTTGGAGCAACAATAACAACAGAATTTTTATTGTCAATATTATAAATGATTTCACGTTGCCAATCATCAATTTTCAAAACTCGTTTAGACCATGAACTAATTGGTTTAAGTCTATAATAAGTTTCGACCATTTGATATTCGATTGGATTAATATCATTTGTAACTATAATACTTTCTGATTCTTCAACTAAAATACTAATTGTAATTTTAATTCTTTCACTAAATTCAGTTGCTGTAATTTCTTCAACTGTTGGAAAATCAAAATCACTTTGTTTAGTAGTTTGTTTAGTTGCTTCTAAACGAGCTTTACGATGTGTTTTACGAGTTACTACTTCAGGTTCTTCTGCCTTTGCAATAGGAGCTTGAACTGTAACTTTCCATAAATCTTTTATGTCTTTCATCAACATCATAAATTCGAAAATTAGTGGAACTAATTCTTTCTTACCACTATCCTTATAACGTTGAACTAGACATCTAAGAACAATAACTTTAAAAATATTATTGCTCATTTCTGAAGTAAAATTATTCATATAACCTTCTAAGGAATTAATTGTTGGATCATCATTTCCTAACAATAATGATGCATTATACTTCATTAAATCGATGATATTGTTTAAAATTTTTTTTTCTGCTTCAATTTTCATATTTTGTTTGATTAAATCTGTCTTCTTAATGTGCTTACTACTTTTAGTCGCTTCCTTTTGTGAAGCTTCAATAGCTGCTTTTTCATCAGCCAGAATTTTATCAACTCTAATTAAACCATTTGATATAGTACTATAAAATACGGCAAGTTGATCTCCATTTAGAGGTTGTTGCGCATAACGTACTGGAATTTGTGTACCTGTTGGTACGAATAAATCTGAAATTGTTGATGTGGACTCATAATCATTAGTAATGACTGGGTCAATGGTTAAGCTAATCGTAGCGTTATCCATAATATTATCAATAGAATACGACATTATAATTATATCTCTTTACTTAATAATAATAACATAATTCTAAATATTCAATTTTTTGTCATTATATATAAAAAAATTGAACTACTTTTAATTTATATGTATATAATTATATTATATAAAACAATAATGAGCACAGGATATAGCCATCAACAATGGGAACCAGTTGTTCTAAATAAAACAAATAGTAAACCTAAAACTACCTCTATTGTATCTAAAACCCAAGGTTCAATTCAAGGTAAGTTAGTTGTTGACGATAATGACGATGTATATCGTAAAACTACAAAGGCATTTTTACGTGAAAAAATTAATGAATTAATTAAGATCCGTACTAATAAGCAACTAACTCAAGTTCAACTTTGTCAAAATCTAGCACTACCAAAAGGTACTATTTCTGATGTTGAACAAGGTAAAGAAGTAAGTCTAGGATGTTATAATAAAATTCAATCATATATTACAAAAAATCGTATTGAAGAATCTAAACCAGAATCTCCAAAATAAATGAATTAAATTATTATTTTATTAAATAAAAAATTATAATATATTATTATGGATGAAAAAATAAATTTATCAGAGTTAAGATGGGGATTAACAATGTATAAAACAAATAAAGAACTACTTAAAAGTACAACATTTGGTATTTTAAGCTATAAAATGATTAGTGAAAATGAAATTACAAAATTTATGGATAGATTATATTCTATTATTAATATATTAAATATATATTCTAAAACACAATATTTAGAAGATTTAAATTTAATACATCGATTTAATGAGTTAATTGATAATAAACCAAATTATTATAAGTCAAATGAATATTTAAATAAATATGGTTTTCCAGAAACTCATAGAGACTTTTTTTTATTAGAAGATGATTCAATGTTTTGGTTAGAGTCATTAATACCATGGTTAAATACTAAATTATCTAAAAATATATCACCAGATAAAGTTTCAGACATATTATTTTCTTATAATCAATTTATTTATTATACTAAAGATATATTTAATAGACCACGAGCATATCAAATAGCAAAAATATTAAATAAAAATATTATGGTTTTACCCGCAAAATCAAGTTTAACAGCATCATGTCCAAGTGGACATGCATTTCAAGGATATTTATTTGGAACTATTATATTTTTATTATATGGAGATGAATTATCAATGTCAGATGATATACTTAATTTAGTACTAAATATTAGTAGAGATGTTGGCAATAGACGTGTTATTGCAGGTGTACATTATTTTTCAGACAATATTGTAAGTTATTATATGTTAAGGGTATTATTAGAAATAGAAGGTGTATATGAAAAAGCAAAACCATTTTTAGATAAATTAATTGATAAAATAAATATGTCATTTTCATAAATAAAGGATGTTAATTTATTTTATTTTATATCTACTATTAATATTAATAAATGTATCTATTAATATTAACATTATTAATAATTTATTTAATATTTATTGAAAATAAACAAAAACATAAAAATCCCAACAAATGTTTAATAAATATAAATAATTATCCAGAATTAATTGATATTCAAAATAATAAAACTACTATTTTAAATGATTTAATAAATGTATTAAATAATAAATGGTCAACATATGATGATTATCATAATAAAAGAATATTTGATTCTAATTCTAATGATATTATAGAAAAATTAAAAAACACAGAAAAATATTTAAATAGTACAAATACACCTGAATGGAAACTGTATGGTTTAATATTAAATGGTAAACCAATTACTGATAAATGTCAAAACACAATTAATTTGTTATTAAAAAATAAATTGATTATAAATGCAGGATTTTCATGTTTAGAACCAGGAAAAATTACAGATGTTCATTCAGATAATAATATAAATTGGTATAGATATCAATTACCATTAATTATACCAGAAGGAGATTGTAAATTTAAATTACAAAAAGATAATTCTTTTGAAATATTAGATTGGTCTAAACCATTTATATTTGATGATTGTTGTTTACATCAAGTATGGAATAATACCAATAAAAATAGATATGTATTAATAATTGATATTAAAAGAAATAGTTAGTTAAATAAATTTATTAATAATTAAACAAAATAATCATTTGTGTTTATGTTATTGTTATTAATAAAATTACTTATTAAACTACTATTTGATTTATAACATGTATTTTCTAACATAAATTTAGAAATTACATTTATTATAGAGTGTTTATTATTATTTATTAGTAATGGTCCAATTAATAATGATATATTATCATTTTTTACAACAAATATTTTAATATATTTATTTTCATAGTTATCAAAATATTTAATAAAATTATTTAATCCATTTCTATTAATATTAAGGTCTATTAAAATACTAGTAAATTCTTTCATTAAACTATTATCTGTATTAATCAATATTTTAATATCCTTTTCAAGAATATCTTTTTTTATATTATCCATATCTAAATTTGATGTTATAACGTTTATATTGTTCATTGTTTATTTATATTACTATATATAAATATAAATAAACAAATATAAAATCAATTATTTACATAAATAATAATTATTACATTAATGTATTTAATATAGGTAAATAACTTCTACTTAAAACACTAATCGCGTCATTTATAATTGATATATTATAAATTGATCTTGTTATATTTCTTCCAGATAACATATTTACCCTAAATCTATCAGTAATTACATTAATATTATTATGCCCACTAAGTATTATAATACTATTATTTACGTTTGTAAATATTGAAGTAATATTTATTTCATCAATTCCATCAAATTTATTTATCATTCGAATATTATTTAGATTACAATTTTGAACAAATGACATTAAAACTTCACTAAAAGACCCCAAATCATAATTTAATTCATTTATATTATTATTATAATCATTTAATAAATTATATAACTCAGTTGAACTTTGTAATGCGTCTGTATATAATCGTTGAGCTTCTATTAAATCATCATTATAATTATTTTTGAAACTATTATGTGTAATACAATATTGATCTTCAAAAAATTTAAATAAAGAAGTTGCATTTTGACCAAGTACTATTTCAGTTATTCCACTATCAACTATATATGCTTTAAAACTAAATTCTTTTCCCACATTAAAATCTACAGTATCATCAACAAATCTCATTGTTATATTTACGTATTCATTTGAAGTAAGAGCACCTGTTGATCCACCAGTTGCGTTAATCCTAAAAGATCTATGTATTGGTAAATTCAATGCTTCAGCAATTGGTCTATATATTAAACACCACGATCCATTACCAGTATCAAAAACTACAGATGTAGTTTTTTGTGTTACTGTTCCATCTTGAGCTGTTATTGCATAATTAATATTATTTATTTGTATATATTGATTCGCTCCATTTCTAATCTCGATATTTTCTGTAAATTTTGTGGGTATTTTTTTTATTGTATTATTTAGTATTTCTGACTTAATTATTGGTAGGTTACATGCATTAGTATCTATTAATTTTTGCAATACTATTCTATTTAAAAAATCACTAAATATTCTTTTAAATATTAAATCTCTAAAAGTGTCTTTATAGTTAATAACAAGTTCAGTATTGTCTAAAATAAAATTATTATATAATGATGTTACTAATTGTTTTTTTAATATATTATTTTGACATACAAGAGGGTTATCACGATTTAATGTATCTCTAAAAATATCATATTCATTTTGAAAATTAAATTTTGTTTCTGTAATAATATCCAATAGTCTAACATTATTAACAATGTTTGGGTCTGCTTGATATATAACTCCAGAATAATTATATGATGGTAATATAATATTAATTTCATGATTACGAGCTTCATTAATTTTTTTTACATTACCATTTATTATACGACCATTATGTAAAATAGTTATTGGTAAAAATCTATCGATAATGAATCCAACTAAATTAGGTGACACAAAATCAGTTAATCTATTTCCTTTGATTGATATAATTCTAAAAGGTTCGCCATTTTTTCTTACATGTATTATAAAAGTTTTATAAAGTTCATTTATAATAACGTCATATTTAAAATTAAAATCATTAATATCATAAGTTTCTTTATATTCTATTTTTAAACTGGGTAAATCATCATTTACAATTTGTGATAATACATAATGGTTATTTTCAAATACCTCATTTTGGTTTAATTCAACTTGATTACTTTCATTAATTTTATATTTTTTAATTGTACTGCCAACTAATGTATTAGTTTCTAAATTTGTTACTTTTAAAAATCCAATTGTATTGGATTGAATAGTGGTTCCACTTGGTTGTAATACAATATTAAAATCAGTGTTTTCTTGATTAGCAGCCCCACCAATAATTTCTTTCAATTCAAAATATTTATTTTTATATTTTAAATATTTATTGTAATAATTTGTCATTATATAATAAATATCAATAAAATAATTTATTTATTCCGAAATTTCTTCTATGAATAAATCTAATTGTGAAGTATCAAATTGTTTATATTTTTCATGTTCTTCACGTTTAGATACAAGGTTAATAGGTCGAATACCTTTTATATTTTCCCAAATATCATCATCAGAAAGTCTATATAAAATTCTTTCAACATCAACAGTTGAATTTTTAATTTTTCTGATTTTAAGTCCATATTGTGAAGTTAAAATATTATTAATAAATTTAAGTTTATCAGTTAATTTTTCGATATCAGTTAATTTTTTATTAATAACTTTAATGTCAAATTTGCTTGCAATATCAAATTTTCTAGTTTCACACCATTCCATGAGACCATACATAGCAGCATCTAATTCTAAATGATTAACTGTTTTTTCAATATTATTAATATCAAAACCCAATGAATTTAAAATTTCAATGGCATAAAAATGGAATGAATATTTATTTTTAGTTGTAAAATCTAAATAACAATTACTTATAATTGAATCATTTTGAGCATTTTCTTTTAAAATTTCTAATTTATCATTTGTAGTTTGTTTATCTGTATTTAAAATAGTTGTTAAATTACGAAACCATCTCATTTTAAGTTTATCATAAAATTCCTCAATAAATTCTTTAGTTATTAAATCTTTCATTGATTTTAATTCTACAATTTCACCCTCTGTGTTTTCTCCATTTATATCGTCTAATACTTGTTGAAGACCATAACATTTTATCATATTATGACGTTTAATAGAATAAATATCTTTTTCATCTAAATATTCATCACGTTGTCTTATTTTATTTAAATATTCATCTTGAGTTAATTCAGGAGCTTCATAAATACCGGAAACACTAGTACTAAGTTCTTCCTCTTCACGATCAGCACGTATAGTTTTCATTTCCTGTAATATAGTTCCCATACCTTGAGGATCATTAGGAATAAATAATAGTTGATATCCTTTATGTTTAGCATAACCAAAAAATTTAGCCGAAAAATTAAGTTTATCTTCTATAGATTCCCAACTATTTCTTACATATAAATCATATATTGGTTCTTGTTTATAGGGATATGTTAATACTCTATCTCTAGAACATTCAGCAGGAACTAAAACTGTATCATTTTTATTGTCAAAATCAATACCATCATCTAAACTATTCGAAATAGATGTATTGATTATTTTTTTAACTTTTTTAGGTATTAAATTATTATGAAGATCATAATTAGTTAAATAATAATCACTACATAACATTTGTTCTACAATATTATAAGTGATGGTATCATCAACATCAAGTTGTTTATAAAAATCCATTGATATATATATTATATTATTTTTTGGAGATCTAACACGATGTAACATTTGACAAAATTCTTGTGATCCAAGAGAATTAGAGCATCCATATGCATAAATATTATCAAAATAATTAGGAACATCAAACGACACTCCCATACATACACTAGGAGTATAAATTACGATATCATATGTGATCCATTGTTCATTAACTTTTAATAATTTGGTTAATTTTTCTTCATCAGAAGTTTCTTTATGAATTAATAATACTTTTTTCTCAGGGAAATCCTGATTAATTTTAGTTAATAAATCTTTGGCTTTATTATTTGAAGCCATTGGTATAACTAATTTTTTATTTTCATCAATATCTGACATAATTTTATTTAACCATGATACATAGCTCATATATTGTATTTGATAATCAGAATATGGTTTAAATTTATTAATTACAATATTCATATTATCAATATTTGTTTCAGTAATAGTACTAAAATAATTTAAACATCTATCTGATAGATCTGCATCCATAATATATACATGATCAGCATCATTAACTCTCATTTCTAAAGTACTAACTATCATACTTGCTTTAATATTTTTTGTAAAATGAGATGATGTTAAATATCTTGCTAAACTTTCACATTCATCAACAATTACAAAATCATATTTATCTCGTTCAAGTCTCATTAAAGAATCAATTTGACAAATAATACGTTTACTTGTAATAAATGGATCTGTTATTTCAGAATATAATTTAAATCCATGTTCACGTAAATCATTTAATAATTTAATGCCAAAAGTTCTTCTTGATGATATAAATAGAATACTTGTATTTTTATTAATTAATTCTTTATTTGCAAATAAAGCTTCTAGCAAATTATGTGTTTTACCTGTACCTTTTTCTGATTGAACAGCTAATAATTTAGATTTTAAATATGGTTTAAAAATTGTTGGTGTTAGTTTTGCTTGATTAACAATATATGCTTTATTCATATATTTTTCAGAAACTTCTATTTCATCTTCTGGATATTCCTGAACAATATTTTCTGTATTAACTTTGGTATTTTTATAAATATTTACAATACCTTCATCTTTACACCATTTAATTAATGTTCCAATTCCTATAGTACGTTTTGATCCAATTGATTTAAATGATTTCCATTTATTTAACATTTCAGATTCAATATATTTATCACTTTGTTGAGACCATCTATTCCATAAATCATAATAATCATTTTTGTCAGTTGAAATATTATTTAATATCATACCTATTTTTGACCATTTATCATAATCATCATAATAATTACAAGGTAATTGAAATAAGATATTTTCGAGATTAATATTTTCAATTCCTGATTCTGATTCTGAATATTTAGGTTGTAATACAGACAATGAAGTTTTAATATATGATTTATCAATTAATTTATCTTTTTTATCATAATTTGTTACCATTGTATAAATCCAAAATTTTTTTAATTCTTGTTCTGTTCCACCTTCATTAAATATAAGTGTAGATTCACCATTAATTGTGTATTCTACTGGTTTTAAAATAGCTTCTTTTCCTTTTTTACTGTTAAAACATAAACGTAAACACGAAAGATTATATATTGCTTTATCACAATGATTCATATCATAATCTTTACTTAAACGTGTAAAAAAATCTTTACAATTTAAATGATTTTCAAATGTTAAACCCTTAAAAATAATATGAAATGATACTTTGTTTGGATTTTCTTCTTTTTGAATTACTTCATCATTTTGTAATACTATTATTTGATTTAATTTATAATTATGATTATAATATTTTTTAGCACCATCTATTACGTTTTTAATAATATTAATAATTATAGGTTTATAATTATAATCATTACCAACTTTCATGTCAATGTCTAATCCAAAACTTAATTTAGTTTTATCAGACCAAAATTCATAAAAATGAGATATTGAATCCCTTTTAATACGATGAAATATATCATTTGGTTTTGCAACATAAAAATGTTTACTTCCTGATCTATTTATATCTTCTTGAAATAATCGAAGACCATCATCATTACATTTATTATAATAATTAAGAGCATCAGTCTTTTTTAGAAACTTCATTCTATATTTTTAAATATAATGTAATCTTTAACTTACTAATAAGTTAAATATCAATTTTTCATTTTTTTTGATATAAAAAAGTTAAAAAAATCATAATAAACCTATTTATATAATAAAATAAAAATTGAATATATAACAAATATAATACATTTAAAAATATCAAAAAAATATATACTATGGAAAAAAAACATTTTGTTTTAGACTTTAGTGATGAAACTATTAATGATGATAATAGTAATAATATCAATTTAAATGAAGTTACATTTAATTTACAATGGGTTGAAAAATATAGACCAGATGATTTTAAAAATATAGTTAGTCATGGAGATATATTAAATGCATTAAACAAATTAATAAAAAATAATTGTTTACCTCATTTAATATTTTATGGACCACCGGGTACAGGAAAAACTACAACAATTTTAACATGTGCAAAAATGTTATATGGTAAAAATTATAAAAATATGATTTTAGAATTAAATGGTTCAGATGATCGTGGCATAAATGTTGTAAGAGAACAAATTAAAGATTTTTCCAATTCAAAACAAATGATCAGTAATTTCTCTTCTGATTTAGGTAGTCATACTAAATTGGTAATTTTAGATGAAGCTGATTCTATGACATATGATGCACAATTTGCTCTTAGACGTGTTATTGAAAATTATACATCTAATACAAGATTTTGTTTAATTTGTAATTATGAAACAAAAATAATTCCCGCATTAAAATCAAGATGTATGATTTTTAAATTTTCTCCAATTCCAAAAGAATTACATTTTTATAAATTAAAAGAAATTACAAAAAATGAACAAGTAAATGTTACAGATGATGGTTTATATACAATTATAAATTTATCAGAAGGTGATATGCGTAAATCCATAAATTTATTACAATCTGTTTATACTGCATTTAATAATAATAGTTTAATAGATACAGATATTATTTATAAACAGATTGGATATCCATTAAATTCAGAAAGAAACAAAATAAATGAATTAGTTTTTAATAAACAAATTGGAATAAAAGATACGATATTAGAAATTGAAAATATGAAAATTAAATGTGGTTTAACAACAAATGATATTTTAAGAGAATTATCATTTTATATTACGAAAAATTTAGAAAATACATATAAGCAAAATATTAATTATATTAATATGTTAGATAAATTAGGTGATGTAGAAATATACTCATCTATATCATATAATGATAGTTTACTTTTGGCAAATATTATTTCTATTATTAAAAATAATTTACATTCTTAAATTTTCAACCCATACTTTTCCATATATGGGAAAAGATGTACTTATTCCTTTAAGAACAGCTACTGTATCATATGGATAATTAGTTTCTTTTAAATTTTTTTCAACAAGATTTTTTACATAATTTATAAATTCATCTATTTTAGTTTTCATTAATTCTATTATAAAATCATCTCTAGCAATAAATCTGTAGTAATTAAAAATAAGTGTTTTTATTTTTATTAAATAAAAAAACACTTCATCTCTTTTTTTTATTAATTTATCTATTATTATTTCAGGACTATATATTATCATAATATTTTCAAATATATCATTTTTTATAATATCATTATTTATAATTTCAACATCAATATAATCTTTAAAAAATGATATATTTTCATTTAATACATATTTATCAAAAAATATTTTTAATATTATTCTGTCTAAAGTTTTAAAATAATTAATAGAACCAGTTTGAAAATCTTCATTATTTGGTGATCTTGAAAAAATAAAATGTCTAATTAAATTTTCAATACCAAAATCAATACAACCTACATTATTTTTTAATAATTCTTTCATATTAACATTGTTTGAATGTCTAAAATAATAATCTAATATAAAATTAAAAATATTACTACGGTATTTAATTGTAAATTCATTATTTGCTACTAAATTTGATTTATAGATTAAACCAGTTATATTATGTAAAACAATAAAAGTATTATCAGTTGTATTTTGTAGTAGATACATATTTAAATTGGGTTTATAACATAAAATTTCATATCTAATATTGTCAATTGTAATAAACTTATTTATATTTTGTTGTTGCTCACATCCTGAACTAAAACTTCCTCCATTTTGTAATTTTAATTCTAAATATTTATTTTTGTATTTTAAATATTTTTGATAATAATTCATATATAAGTATTTTATAAAAATTTGAAAAATATTATTCCAGTTATTGTTTTAATATTATAATATATTACAATATTAAAATATGTACTATTTAATTATATTAACATCTGTTTTTATATTATTTGCTATTATATTTATTAATAGATATAAATTTAATAATTTATTTAATTTGTTAAAATCAATTGCAATTTTTAAGATAAAATGTTTTGACAAAAGTAAATCTGACATGATATTATCATGTGACAAAAAGTCTAATTTTAATAGTGAAAATTTAGATGATTTGATTGAAAAATCAGTAAATATAAAAATTATTAAAAAAGTGTCATTTGATATAAATACAAATTTTGAACCAAAACAACCAATTAAAAAAACTAAATCCCAAAATAATATATTTATTCCACAACATGAAAAATTAATTTCATATTCATATACTTATGGTGATTTATCAAAATTGGTACCTAATGGTACTACATCTAAAGTTATATTAGATGAACTTATTAAAAATAAAAATAATAATATTATGTCATGTTGTAATCCTTATTGTAAAAAGAAAATAATAGTGCCACAACATTTTGCTTTTGATGGATATTATTGTGATGAACATTGTAGACATTTTGTTTGTCAAAATATTGATGTATATTGGAGACAATTATATGGAAATTAATATTTTTTATAAAGTAATTTATTTTATTTTATTTTTTATAAACTTTCTAAATATTTAGTTTGTGCTTTATCTAAAGCATTAATTAGTTTAGGAAGTAAACAACTTAATGAACCATTTTCACGTGACCATTTATCAAATGTTTTTAATATTTCTTCACGTTTAAAGTAGAAGTGAGCATAAACATCATTTTCAAATTGTTCAGGTGGATTATTAATTTGATCGATAATTCCAATATCAATAGTATGGTATTTAACATTATTATTATATTTTATAGAATTTGAAGTACCACTTGGTGTTCCATATGAATTTTCATATCCCGGTTCATTAAAATATGGTTCTTCACATAAAATTAATGACTGAATCGATAATAATAATTGTAATATTGATGATGTATTTTGATTCCAATTTTCTGATTCATGACCTCTCCATGTTCCTAATAAACTTAAACATACCTTACCACAATTATATAAGTTTGGATTAAATCTGAAGCGTCCACCACCAGTAGTTTGAAAATGACAACTTGGATTATTTTTAGGATAACTTTCTCCTAGTTTAATATGAAATTCAAAAAATCCATTTTCATATGGTGTATCATTTGGTCCAATAATAACAGCTTTAATTAATGACATATTTTCTTTATTAAATTTAATAAACATTGAACTTGACCAATTAGTTGGTATATTTGTTTTTAATGATGTCATTTCTTTTCCTATTCTTGGAATATTTGAACAATATTTATTTGGTTCTTTATCTAATGGAGTATATAAACCTTTGTTAAATTTTTCAACTAATTTAAATCCATTTTCTTTTACATATTTAATATAATTATTTTCTAAACTATTATCAATTTTAGTTAAATTAGCGTTAATGTTTAGTGATTCACTAATTGTACCGTATAATTCAATTAATGTTTCCATATTTTTCTCTATGTTAGTTAAATTTTGATTAACTTGTTTATAAATATCAAAAACATCTTTACATGAATTAAATATTACTATTAAGTCATGATCATTAAATCTAAATGGTAATAAATCTGGATAATTTGTAATGATTAAATTACAACAATTAAATAGTTCATTATATAATTTTTCATTATTATTAACTTCTAGTAATTGAATATCTCTTAAAAAGTATGATAATAATGGTAAAATACATGATTTCTTTAATTGTTCTACATTAATTAAACTATTTTCTAAGTTTGTATTTAGTTTATTCAATGTCTCTGCAATTTTAATATATTTTAATTCTACACTTGAAATATAACTTTTTATATTAAAAACAGATCTTTTATCTGATCCATATCCTACACCATTACGTTTATCAGTTGTATCTTTATTTTCCGCATTTCCGATATTTACATAATTAATTTTAATGTTTTTTTGGCAAAATATCAATGGTTTTATTTGTGATATTACAGATAATTCATTTAATAATGTAACCACTTCGATATTTGTATCATTTGATGATGTATCATCAGAACCATTTTCATTAATAATTTTCCAAATAGAAAGTAAAGTATGTTCTAAACTGTTTGTAGGATTCCAATTATTAAGTTTAAAATAGTCTAATTCAGAAATAAGATAATCAAGATTATCTTTTAATAATTTATTAAAACTAATTTTTGGTGGATAATGTGGAAACAGTACAGGATCATTTGATAATTTAATTTCAAAATCTTTTATTTGTTTACTATTTTCACCTGTAAATTGTGATAACTTAACATTTAAATCAAATATATTATCATCATGTATATCTATTTGAATAGATGTATATTTATTATTGATAGTATTAACTTCATTAATTAACATATTTATTCTACTTGTATCACTAAATGATTCAATTTCAGATGTATTTTTATGATTTTTTTTTACTTCTGAAATTATTTTACTTGATTTCTCAATAATTGCATTTTTATCCAAATATTTCTGACATTTAATGTCATTATTTGTTACAGATAAAAATTCATTTTCATTATCACTACCCCATAAATCTTCAATGTCTGATTCAGATTTATTTTCATTATCATCCATTGTTTCTAGTTCTTTTAATAACTCTGAATCATTAAAATCTTTATCATCATCTTCCCATAAACTATCTAGATCCTTTTTTGTTATCATAGTTGGCTCGATTTGTATTGGTTTATTTAGATTTACTTTAATTTCACTAGAATCAATATTTGTTTTGACTTCACTTTGGGAATCTTCTGATATAATTAATACATCATCAGAAGATTCACTATCTGATTTTTGCATTTCTTCTTCTATTTCAGAACATTTATCATTAATATTATTTAAGAATTTGATAAGAATAGAATTCTGTAAATTATAATTTTTAACATTATTTTTAGAATTAATAAAATTTAATAATTCATTGTAATTATAACACATTGCTTCTAAATTCATGCTGTCAATTAATCTATTTTGATAATAATCTTCTGTTGTATTACCTGAACTGATGAAAAAAATATCATCATCTTTAGTTGGTAATTGAAGATTAAATAACCAAATATTTTTATTAACTTCGGCAGTAAAATTAATAGATTTACTTGGTGATCCTTGATTAGATTCGATATATTTAAAATCAGTTAAATATGCTTCATTATTTAATACACACCAATTAACTAATAGATAGTCGATATTTGAAGTTTCAAAAATAGTGTTAATATTTTTTTTTACTTTAATGCCAAGCATTTTTTTATATAATATAAATCTTCAATTACACTTTAAATATAAAAACATCAATTTTTTATTATAATATTGTATATATAAATAAAGAAATATTTAATGTATTTTTACAACTCATTATCAACTTCATTGTCTGAATCATAATAAATGTGTGTATTAACATATTGACTATTTTCAAATCCATTTAATTCTACTTTTTTTTCAGTTAATAATTGTTCAATTTCTCTATTAAATACAGAGGAGATTGATTGTAATGTTGTTCTGACTAAATCGTATTCTTTTGCCATTAAAGTTCTGTTTAATACCTCAGCAGGTGTTGGTTGTTTCTTTTCTTTCTCATCTGATGAAACTTGAGCAAGCTCATCACCAAATAAGATCATTTTAACAAGACTTGCTGAAAATCCAGAAATTTGAATAACTCCTCTAGTATCAGAGTTAATTGGAAAACCTTTTGTATCACCACGAAGATTCCAAAATGTGATATTAACTAGTTTATCACTATCTGCTTCTGTTAAATTATACCATAATTTCCATTTGGTACAAATTGTTTCATACATAGTTTCCCATCCAACATTACCAGAAGATCTACCATAATAATCTCTATGACTTGTTCCAATTGCAGAATCAAATTGCATATCAGAAAAAATCATCAGTTTCTTTTTTGCATGATTTACATTATGACCATTACTGTTCATCATAAGTTCAATTGCAGCATTAATATTGGTTGATCCACCCCAAGGTGCTGATTGAGTATGGTATACACGTTGGACAAAGTTCATAGATTCATCTAATGTGACATATGTTGGATTACTGTCAAATGTAATGAATTTCATTATTCTGTTCTTTGACTTTCTTCGTTGAAGTTCAGTAATTACTAATCCAAGACCAATACATGCATTCATTGGTACGCCTTCCATTGATCCAGATACATCAAGCATTAATTCAATATCATCAATATTGAAATCAAAAGATTCTTTTGATTCTTCGGCTGCTTTTTGTAGTTGTTCTTCAACATAATCACAATATGATTCAAATTGTCTATTTGCCAAAACTAAATCATATTGACCATTTTCAGTAAGTGATTCTGTTGTTAAGTTAGTAACAGAATTACCTCTATTACATCCAATTTTAGTTCGCACATCTGCAACTAATTTTTCAATTTGGATTTGAGAACCATTTACTTTCCCAGAAGTAAGATGATTAATATATTTAGATTTACATGCTAATCGATCTTCCATTTTATCTGGACTAATAACTCGATTACTAGTAACACCTTTACGTTTATCTTTTGGTAACTTACTAATTGGTGTAAGATCAAACGCATGGTTATATTTTCTCATTGCTAATGATGGTACACATGAAAAATCAATCGATTCCCATAACATCTCAGATCCTTGATATCCTGTTCCACAAATATGTGTTTCAACTAAATCTAATTTAGAAGATAAGAATGTAATAATAGATCTGTATTTTTTGTTTGTTGGTCCATTTAATGATTTTTTATGTTTAGAACTAATTCTTGACATAATTTCAGATGCAAAACCATTAAATCCAAATGTATGAAGAATATTATTAATAGCATCATATAGTGCTTTGGTTTCACGAGGTAACCATTTACTAATTAATGAAATTGATTTTTCGCCTTTTTCAACAGCTTCTAAATCTTTTTCAATTTGACTAGCTATAATGTCTAACATAGATTTAGTTGTACCTTTTGTTAACATTCCTTTAGCAATAAGATTTAAACAATCTTTCCAATAACCATAATGTGAAATAATTTTACATAATTCACTAGTTGTTTCAGGAAAATTTTTATTTAACATACCAAATAATTGGTAAAATAGTTCTCGTTCGCCTTTTCCACCACGACATGATCTAGTCATAAAACATAGTGTAATAAGTGCTGATACTTTATCTTTTGCAAGATCAGGAGTATCTTTTACTTCATTAATAACACTATCATATAATGTTTTAATGTCATTTGTCGAACAATTACGAACAAGTTTAAAAAACAATGCAACCAGTTTTTCTGAAATTGCATTAAGAGTTAATTCTAATGTACCATTTTCGCCAAACCGAAGATTTTCAGAAACATTTACATCAGACTCAATTGTGATTGAATTTATATTTAAAGAACTCATTATATTATATAATAATTTATTGTATATTGAATATTAATTTTAAATATTTTCAACTTTTTCAAAAAAAATAATTAAATTGAATTAATATTACTTAAACTTTTACTTATATAATAAAGTATTATATAATGGAAAATAACGGAGCAAACACTATGCCTCAAAAAAGATCATTTAGATGCACTTCATACTCATTTTCAATAGGTACTGAATTTAATCCTAGTAATAATGGTTATCATGCTGATCTTAAAAATAACAAATATTTTGTTAATTTAAATACTAAAGAAGAAAGAAAGGCTTTTTTCGCTGATCTTAAAGATCAAAATCTTAGAGCAAATGAAATTCATTATGAATATTTTGTTAAATCAGTTAATCAAGCTAATGAACCAGTTACTTTTACTGATTTAAAATCAAAACTAGATGGTGTTGTTCAATCAGATGATCAATTAAAAAATTTAGTAAGAATGTATAAAATTATACCTCAAACATCAAAAGATGGTAATAAAAACTATAAAGTAGTTGTTACTAATTATAAACTTGCAAATAAATTAAATGCACTAAAAGAATTTGCACCTTATCGTCACAGAAGCACTAATAAAGTAGTTAATGTAACTACTAACCGAACTGAATCTATGA
>JACCDO011185106.1_pt1 | contig 20214 bp, 23 predicted proteins | sample 7446101 | NCBI WGS metagenome assembly JACCDO01 (sample SAMN15323440, study PRJNA562643) | freshwater metagenome | isolation source: river surface water | place: USA:Blue River Watershed | collected 2017-08-16
AAAAAAATGTATTTTACACAACACTTATGACCTGATTTGCATCAGGGCTTACCTCCGGCTTTGCATCAGGGCTTACCTCTGGCTTTGCCTCAGGGCTTACCTCCGGCTTTGCCTCAGGGCTTACCTCCGGCTTTGCCTCAGGGCTTACCTCCGGCTTTGCCACAGTTTCTAATAATTGAACAATAAGTTTTTTGAAATTATCTAATTGACCAACTTCATTTAGTTTCTCTACAATGAGATTTTTGAAATTAGACAAACTAGATTGAACCTGAGAAACTTTTGTCAATTCATTTTCATTATTAGTATCAGACCCTGTACCTAAGTTGTTAGTATCAGACCCTGTACCTAAGTTGTTAGTATCAGACCCTGTACCTAAGTTAGTATTAGACCCACTCAAAAAATCATCAATTGACACATTCTTATCAAAATCCGTACTATCAAAATCAAGACGATATGATTTTCCATTAGATAATCCAAAACAATCGTTTAACATGTTTGTGCATTGGTCAACCTTAATTTTTATGTAAAAATCAGTTTCTCCCGAACCAATTGTTTTTTCCAATCCAATTTTTGTAATCGGTTGATTATCCACAATATCCACTGAATATGTTTTATCGGCATTAATTTTTATATGTGCAATTATATAAGACATTATGTATATATTTAGAACACAAACATTTCTAAATATATTTACACTTGATTATTTCCTGTAAACGTAGTATTTGCGTTTAGTTTTTTTAGATTGTTGGCTACGGTTTTTGCGGGAACCGCCTGATGTTGCTGCTGGTACTGCTTCTTTTTTCTTATACAAAACCATTGTTACAATTCGGTCCTGCATATTATATCGTTGTTCGTCATAGTTAATTGATCTGTACAATTTGTTTTCATCCAAAAACTTTTTTTCGGCTGTTTTATATTCCTCAATAATTGTTTCAATTGGTTTACTGGTTTGTTGATAAATAGTTTGCGAAATTTGTTTATATTCTGCCAATAAGTCATCATATTTTTCAATACCAGGTGCAAAAAGTTTTTTACCATCTTTTGCCGAAGACTCTTTAAATTCTTCAACCCGACTATCATCATAGAGGACTGGTTTATTCTGGTCATCATAATTTACATAAACAAAATGGCCAGGTGGATTGAGTATTTTACCCGCCAATTCATAATTCTCTGGGCTTGTAATAATAATTTCATCCCATTCTGATTGCGGTTTATTTAAGACATCACGATTAATTGTAAAAATTGCATAATCAGTTGTCAATGCATTTTTTTTTTCATCAAACACCTGTTGTATAGATTTATTATTTTCAGCATCCGCAGTAATTATTTCTTTTGCAACTGTGTCGCCAAGTTCATATTTATCCAATATATCGCTTGGGTCACCTTCTTTTGACGAGTCTTTACCAAAAGCACTAACCAATGCCGCATAATTGGCTTCATAATCATCAGTTTTACCATTTTGAATATTTTGAAATAATTTGGCGGTTAATGAATTAATTTGATTAGTAGTATCATTTTTATCTGGTTTATATGTTTTTATGTCCTTCAGTAAATGAATCAAAGAACTTATATAACATACTTTGCCAATATTTGGAAGCCCAAAATTTCCGTGTTTATCATTTTTGGGTTTAGTTGCAGTTTCATCTACTTTTTCATCTTTCTTTTTAAAAATTTCATCTATTAAATTATTTATATCTTCTTTGGTAATTGACTCTTTATTTAATATTGCTTTATCCATGTCACTTTTTAAATAAAAATCAAGCAATTCCATTTCTTCCAATTTTTGAATTAAATCCATATTAATAGTGGCATCAGTTTTCTCATTTACATTATTTTCCGGAGTTACATCAGTTTTCTTATTTACATCATTTTCCGGAGTTACATCAGTTTTCTTATTTACATCATTTCCCTGAGTTACATCATTTTCCGGAGTTACATCAGTTCCCTTACCGGAAACAATAGTAAGTTCATTGCTATTCGGCTCATCACTCGGTTTGCCCATTGCATTCAAAAAACCTTCGCTAATAAGATTATTATCATTTAAATCATCCTTATTCACAATTGTTGCCAAATCTAATTCATATGCAGAATCAAACATATCATTAATTATGCACTTATTATTGCCTTGTTGAATACATTTGTCCTTATTTTTTTTTGTAATTTTGATTGCAAATACAGATGGTGTTTTTTGTGAAAGTAAAGAATAGGGGGATTCCTTTGAAAAATCTTCATTGGGTTCATCTATAACTGATATTTCTTTGTTCGCATTAATACGAATAATTGCATATCTAAAATTGTCACTTGAATCTTCAATTGCTTTGACTTCTTCTCCGTTTGTTTTTACTTCTTCTCCGTTTGTTTTTACTTCTTCTCCGTTTGTTTTTACTTCTTCTCCGTTTGTTTTTACTTCTTCTCCAATTGCATTTGTTTCTTCTCCAATTGCATTTGTTTCTTCTTCATTTCCTTCGGATTTTTGTTCAATTGCATTAGTTTCGGCTTTTTGTTTTTGGGCATCATTTAAATTATTTAGTTTTCCCATTTTTGCAGCAGCTTCATCTGTACAATCAGCATTTTTGTCAGGATGAAAAATCAGTGCTTGTTTTTTGTAATCTTTATCATCAATTGGCTCATGTGGTTCTTGGTCTTTTGACGGACAATTATCTTTTTGTTGTTTATCATTCGTATTATTTTCATCATTAACTATATTTAAACCAATATCATTTGGATCTAGAGTTTTTCCATCATTTTGATTACTCATACCTTATACATTAAACCAACATTTTTTTACAAAGCGATAACCGCACGAATCAATTCACAAACATTCAGATTGTCTAACCCAGCAATACGTTCTCCATAATATTTTGATAGACGTTCCAACGACTTTGCATCTTTCCCCGCGAAAAAAAAGATATTTTTCAAAAATTCCGCATATTCACTTTCCAAAAATGATTTGTCTAAAGAGTCCATATATTTTTTGGCAAATTCCATATCATCGTTATTCGCCAAAATCCGCAGTAAAACTGCGATGAAACAGTAAATTGGAAGAGAAACGTCGCCCCGTTTCCGCAAAAGTTCCACCAATTTGTCATACACCGTAATTCCAATCGCATAGCGTTTCAAGCATGTGCAATAAATGATTCCTAATTTGTCGTAATAATCAAAATTCAAGTCGTCGCGTCCATTTTTCACGTTTGCATGAATGCACTTGTTAAACCACTGGATGCATTCTGCGACATTTCCCAGAGCAAAATAGTTTTCGGCAATGTATGCCGAGCATTTTACTACGAAATCGGTATCAAACGGCCGCTGTTCAATGGCCATCAAGTAGGCCGCCGTAGATTTTGCATAATTTGTGGATTTCTTAAAACAGTCGCCGGCACGTTTATGGTTAAGCGCGGACAATAATAAATAATTCAGTTCAATGTAATAGGTGGCGGAAAGCATATAATTGTTGCCAGCGTCTTCAAACGATTCAATCAATTCAAATAGATTCCCTGCTTTCTCATAAAGACTCACAATGTGTTTTCGCTTAGTCATTTTAAAGTATGTAAAGTACTCCAGGTATGTAGTATTGTTTATGAGCTGTTCTGCTTCGTGTGCATATTGTTTGGCAACAATATCCATATAATTAGTTTACTAAAATAATAATAGAAATGTGTCTATATATATTTCTAAAATGGATTTTAAAAAATATTTAACGGCTACTATAAAGGTTCCGGTGAGGATTAATGCGGAAGGCGAACTTATAGTCCTAGATAATTATGCGGAAATCAGTATTGAACCTTTGACTACTGAACCGAGAGAAACATTTGATTCAATTTATGAAAAAATGATAGAATATGTGCAGCATAATCCGGGGTATTTGACTAGTATCGTTGACGAAGGTCTTAACGAAAACCATGTTGATAACAATCCAGTTTTACACAGATTCCCCTATTTCAAAAAAAGCAAAAAACCATTGAACGCGACATTTCGGAACAAAGGAACAAAACATAATTTTACAAAAAAAAATTATGAAAATCATTACTGATATATTTAATGGATGGGGGGTCGTAGGGGGCCTACATTATTCCGCCTTACAATGAGTTACGCACTATGACTCTTCTTTTTATTTACACCATTTTTAATGTTCAATGGTGTAAAAACTTTATTTTTAAGGGATGGGGTAAAAGGGGAAACCGTAGGTTTCCATTTACCATCTGGGTCTTTGCCCCTTCTGCACCACCATCGGCTCCGGCAATTGCAACGGCTGGTTCTCAAAAAGATTCAACGATTTAATGTGTTTCAAATCTGGCACAATTGGATTCTGTGACTGCACCATATTGCATGTTCCAGTCCCCCTCAACATTGTCTCAATGTCACAAGAATTGTTCGCAAGATTGACGCGCGAAGTGCATTGTCCTATCAATCCATTGCCAGGTAAATAGGTGTTGACTGGGCAACCGGTACGGTTCTCGGGATTCAAACAATAATCGTAGACGCCAAACGAGAATGCCTGTTCCAAATTATAGTCACCTTTTTGTGATTTTTTTCGTGTATCGGTCATAATTGAATATATTGGTTCAGGAGAAAAGTTTCTTGTGCAGATTCACATATGCCGGGCAGGAATCATCAAAACGACTATCCAAAGTGTGAAATGCCACCAGCATTTGGTGGAAAAGTGGCAAATTGTCGTAGGAAAAAAGTACACCCAATCCGATTTCCTGGTTTTCAGAAAGCATGAAGGATGCTGCCTGGTTATAAACAACTTGGAACAAAGGTTGGTCTTTGGTCTTGAAATAAATAAAATCAAGGACTTTGCTCACTATATCATCGTCGTATTCTTCCATGTAAAACAGTTTACATACCGCGAGTTGATATCCTTCGTCGTCGTCATATGAAATATGGGGAATCGTGTAATTGTAAGACATTTAGTTAGCTAAATATAAATAACGCGTATTATTTATATTGTTTTAAAGGGAACGTAGTTCCTTTTTTTTGCTTCGCTTATACCTTCCTCTATACCTCGCTTCGCTCGGAGGCTGACTTTAAGGGAAGGTTCTAAAGGCGTAAACTTGTTGAACCGTAGGTTTCCTTTTTAATAGCCCGAGTCATTGGGTAAATGGCTTTGCTTAGCGTGTTCTCTCGTGGCCGACCCACCGCGAGTCCAGCCATCAAGTGCCGACTCCTGAACCAAATACTTAGGGTTAGTAATAGTATCCTTGATACTGTCAATCAAAGGGTACATATGATTGTTAGTGAAAGACTGCTCAGTAATGGTAGAAACACTCTTCTTGTTCGCGACAATATCGCCCTGCTTCAACTGCGACTCCAAAACGGTATCGCATGAACCTCTGCCTAAATAGGGAACAGTCAAAAAAGGGCGCTGTTGCAGAGAAAGTTTCTCTAAAGCGCGGGCGTTCTCTTTCTTAACATTCAAAGTGGAATCCACATCCACAGTGAATGCATTGATACCGCCACTGGCGCCTCCGTTAATTCCAGTGAACATCATTGAAGGTTGGTTAGTCGCAAATTTGACATGGTCATCACTGCGATTCTCGCTAAAATAAGTAGACAACATATAATTATTGAACTTGGTGTTCATAATGGTCTGCTGCGATTTATCAGTATTGTCGTTTCTGATTCGGGAAGTTCCATTGAATGTGTATGGGTATAATGATGCCATTTGATTATACTATATACTATATAAAAATAAGGGAAACCTACGGTTAAAGCGCCCTATAAGGGCGTCGACCGTCGGACGCCTTCGGAGCGTCGCTAAACGCGACGCACCTTATAGCGTCCTTTCCCCTATGACCCCTTCCCTTAAATATGGTTTATAGCATGGGGTCATAAGGAGGAGGTTTGGGGCGTAAGAGAAGCTTTGCTTCTCTGAATACGTAGTTCTCCCACTTAGTAAAGGTTATAGTTTCCTGCATTATTTTTAGCACAAGCAAAGGCATTGCCTTCTTTGCACGAAACCATACTTCCATAGCAAAACTCGGAAAATGACTGCTGGTCATTAGGAATGGTGGTGCTGGCGGTGCTATGAAAAGGTCTCAGAGACTGTTCAAAAACATATTGATCGCCTAAATCCGTAAAGAGTTTCTCTGTGATATCTGGCTGGTCGGGATTGGCATTGCGGACAACCTCCTTGGCCTTCTCAATAATATCGTCATTGACCTTTTGGTTAAATGCGGGGGGCGCCGGTTTTCTCTTAGGGTCATAGATGTAATCAGTTACTAAAACATTGCCGAACGGGTTTGCCGAGTCAGGTTCTCTAAAAACGTTGGACAAGTCCGCAGATTTCAATGGGTCAGCAGGTGAACCAGTTTTATCGTTCATAATTTCGTAGAACCCCTCCTTTTTCTTCTGAATGTCATCGTTCTCTACTTTCTTGGATTTATGAAGCATAAAAATAAAGAAGAGAGAGATACCACCAATAATCAAAATGCGCACGCTTTTTGTATATAAAAATGTCATCAAGGTCAAAAGAATCACCGTTCGTGAAATGGCGTTCAGCTTTTGTTCAAAAGACATCTTCTCTACTGGAAAAAATTCAAACATAAATTCGTTGTTCAATAAAACATTTGGATTCTCACTCCAAAATGGGATAATGTTTTGAATTGTTTCTTTTTTTTTTCCATAGTTGATTGTTTCATCGGGTTTTATTTCCAAATTATCAATAGGTAATTCCATTATAATATATCAGTGAAAGATTATAAAGGAAACCAACGGTTTCCTTTTTTTGCTTCGCTTATACATTCCCTTAAGGGAACTCGTCGTTCCCTTATAATCCCATACTAATAATAAAATAAAAAGGGTAATCTGGAGTAAGCGAAGCAAAACAGTTTGTTCCCCTAAAGGGAATGTTCAAATTGCATAAATATGTTAAACAGTCGGTTTCATTTAAAGAGAAGGTATAAGCGAAGCAAAAAAAGGAAACCTACGGTTTCCCTACTTTAAATGTACTTTGACACATGTAAATGCGAACTGTGTGCCATCATATGAAATTCACGCTGTCCACCCTCGTCGTCGCCGTATCCCGTTAATCCATCTTCAATGGCCAACATCGGGTAAACAATGCATCTGCGACCCTCCTTTGTAATTGACCAGTCTGCACTAAATGGAGGAAAGACGGTAGCAGAATTTGCCAAAAAATGGTCAGCATAACCGTTTGCATATTTCTCTACGATTCTGGATGCTTGTTTTCTGGAAAGCAAATACATCTGGGTGCCCCAAATATCGCCATAATCATAGTAGCGAAATGTCGTGGTTTCCGTTGTCTCTAAATCTACATAAATAGACTGACCCACCTTTGCATAAGAGCCATTGGATTCTCCTACTATCGGATACGTTATAAGATATCCTAAAAGCATGGTGTCCATTTGCATAGATTCAAAATCGCCCAAAATGTGTTCCAATCTGGATTTAAAGTTGGCATCAATCATAATGTCGTCTTCGCAGAAAATGCCATACGGGCGCGAATCTTTATCTACAAAATCGCGAATCATATCTAGATGGCCGTACATGCATGACCAGCATTTTTCGGTGTGGGGAATCAGACCACGACCGGCGATGCGAGGATCGGAAATGGGGACACCGGGATGCAACACCGCATCAATTCCGGAAAAACGTTTTTTCATAGATTCGGCGCGAACCTCATTTTTAAAATTAAGACAATAGAGAGCACAAGTAGATGTCATATTTGTTAGAACATATTAAAAAGCCTTAATATGTTTTGAGGGTAAAACTATTAAACTCGTCATTCCCTTAAAAAATTGAAAAAATGTTTTATATGGCATCATTAATTAAAAAAATGACAGCAAAAATAATTAAGTTAGCTGAAGAATGCCAAGAAAAGGCATACAACATGAACTTTACAAATCCAGACGATGAATATTGTTGGTGGGCACTACACGAAACTGCAAGTCTGTTTGTGCATTTTATGTTAGAAGATGACCAAAAATGTTATACCAAAATTGGAAAAGAATTATTAGAGATGGTGGAAGAAACACAGTTGTTTAATGAATTGAAACAAGAACTAACGGTGATACTTGCCAACCCGAGCAAATGCATCAACAATGAAAATGGTAAATACGCCTAAAAATGTATACAGAATGAGTTCCTCTGTAATGTTGCTAGTTTTTTCCATCTGGATGTCCTCCAGTATGTGGGTGATATAATTGAGTTTTTGCATAACTCCATCACTGGCATCACCAGTTTTTGCGGATTGGCTATAATACGGTTTTCCTAAAATTGCGCCGGCTTCATAACTTTTGTTGTAGTTGCTCAAATTGTCGGAACCGATATCGCTAGGTCCGTATTCGGGGATGCCGGCTGCCATTTTGAGAAGAGGCGATTCAAAACCCTCCCTAGGCGGCTTTGCTAAAGTAGAAACCGGCTTAAAATCGGCAAGGCCAGCCCCCGCATCCGATGAAGTAATCTTGTTTAGTAAATCGTTGATAGTGTTCCCACGACTTTCATTTAAAGCAACAGTATTTTGCATAGATTCAGACACTTCAGCATCATCATCAAAATCTGGATGATAGGACGATAATCCCGAATTGTCTATATCTTCATCTCTCAATGGCAATGGTGCTTTTTGTGTTTTCCGCTTTTCTTTTCCAATTGCAGAAATTCTTTTTCTTGTATCCGACCCTGATGAATTCCAAGGAGAAGCTGTATTTAATAATGACATCTTCTGTAGTTATATACACATTTGAAGATTTAAATTTTGCATAAAAATAATTCAAAGTTGGGTCTTTTCATACCCGTAGTATAGTTTGGTTATAAGCACTCGTTGAAGCACTTTGATTACTTTTTATTTCTCTACATAAATAACTTGGTCTTTCTATGTTATTTATCGCAGTTTTTGCTATTTTGTAGATATTTGATGAACCATTACGGTCTCTGTTCCACGACCCACAACCGCTCTTACAGCGTAATAGTCCGTGAATTAACCGTAATTCATGTTTGTTTTTCTTTTTATTTGGATGGGTTCTCACCATAAACTTCTCACATACTCCTCCATCACATTTGGAACATTTACAACTGGTTCTAAACTCATCTACCAAAAATACCTTGTAGTTATTTTTTCTAAACAAAGTCCGTATTCCTTTACCTAATGTTGGTTCTTTGAATTTCATTTGTTTTCTCTGTTCCCAATCTCCAATACAAATTACAACTTCTTCTGGGTTTCCATATGTTTTTTTGAAATTACTAATCATTTTTTGTTCGTTTCTTTTGATATTTATGTATTTACCAAACTTCAACTTACGGAATAATTCTTTACGATAAAAAGAAAATAATATATGATTTATTCTATTCTTTTCTTGCAGATATTCTTTATATTTTGTAATTTGTAGTGATTTGCGATTGAAATATGATAATTCTGTTTCATATTCTATAATGGTTTTTCCTTCAATCTTATTGGTTTTCATAGCGAGAATAATATTGTTGTATTTTTTAATCTTAGTTTCTTTTCTGCGTTGGTCTTGTGAATACCGAAATACATTCGCATCTTTGGAAGCATTGTCTACACAATAAATTAAATCGTCTTTTCCTGGGTCAATACCAACAATTGTTTTATTTTGTAAAGTTGAATAATCATCTAATTCATCAATATATAATTCTCGCGATATTCCATTTTTCATCATAGGTAATTTCTTACCAACCAAATCAGCACGCAAAAATAATATGCTTAATCCAACGCCATCTGTAGAAACCATATGATGAAATAAATATCCAGTTTTACAAAACATTTTTTGCTCTATTCTAAAAAAGAACTTCCAAATCTTATCTTCATTCTTTTTCAGTTCTCCTTTTGTTTTGAAAAACCCTTTTGAACCGTGCTCCTTTCTCAATAACAAATTGACTAATGTAGTTGTATCAAATCGTATGTATTTTGGTGCAATTTCAGTCCGTAAAGGAAATACATTATTTACACTTTCACCATCATTTTCCACTTGCTTCATCATAAAAATCATACAGGGGAAATACTCCATCGTTTTACATTTCAAATCATACATAACACTATTTTTCTCAAACTTTGTTCTGTGTGGTAAAATATGTTGTTTTTGCTCTGCAATCCATTTATGATAATGAGGACTTGATTGATATGGTTTTCCATCCACATTCAGCAAATCATTTTTTATTTTGCGTAATTCGGTACAAAGGGTTCTTATTCGTGCTTCACACTCCTTTTGGGTTTTCCCTAATTTTCTTATCTTATCCACAATCATTTTCTTTTTCCAAATAACATTTACAAATCGCTCTACATATTCTACATAATGTAGTTGAATGTTATTCTCATACATCGTAATAACATCTTCGGTAATGTATTCCATTACATTACTTAATCCTGTATAAACAATTGGTTCATTTTGTGTAAGTGGTAAATAATGATGATTGTAAAAAGTAGTAAGTATATCCTTCATTTCAATCGTTTCATTTTTTTGCGGTTTTCCTCTTTTTTCGGTTTTCTCACCACAAACAACTTTCATAGAGTTATTTATTAACTCTTTGCTTATGTCTGGTAATGTTTTATTGTTATTTTCATAGTAAACCAATAAATATAATTTTAGAAATTGTAAAGTATGAATAACAATCTTGTTAGATTTCACAACAGCATCATTTAGTATTTTGGTATTGATTTCTGGATGCTTTAATACACTTTTGAGTGAGGTTTTAATGGATTTGAAAAACTCTGGTGGTTTCTCTTTTGTCTTTTCCATTATATATACTATACAAAGATTATTATTTTAAGTCATTATCCCTAAATATATTTAATTAAGTCATTATCCCTAAACTTTCGTAAAAATATACATTGGCGATTTTATCCATTTTTCGTTGTTTTTGAATTGATGTTCTTTATTTTCAATTGTATATTTGGTTTTGAGAAGATGCTTAATAATAGATAACCAAGGGCGTTTTCTTTTATCTGGTTCTCCTACTGCCTTCATATTGTTAAAAGCAAACCATTTTCGTATTTCTGGTATGAGGTTCATAATTTGTTTTTGGACTTCTTCATTCTTGTCCAATTCATAAAGAGTATATGTATGTTTATTTTCCAAATCTAATATGCTAATAATTTTGTCTGTAATATCATCTTGTTCTTTTTTATACAATTCACTTTTTAATCGCATATTTGCTTATATAATTTACATAAATTATTTTTAAGTAAATTACAATTTATAGTTTTTTACTTGTTCTTTATTTATCTTATATGATAAGGGTTTCTATTTTTTCTGGTAAGATTTTTAGTAATTTTATATTTATTAACCCAATCCTTTAGCGTGTTCTTCTTACAGTTAAATCTTGCATACTTTATCCATACTATCTTTATTATTCAAATAATATTTAACAGCAACCGTCTTATAATAATCACTTTTATGCTTCATATAATAAAATTACTATTATAAAATAGCACACATAATTTGTGCGGGATTTAAATCTTCAAAGATTTATATAAACGGAATATTAATGAACACAATGATCGCAAAAAAAACAATAATCGCAATCTTGAGAGATGCTGCCGATTATTTTAAAAACAATTCTGTTGTTATGCAATTTATACCAATTTTATTAATATTGGCGTATTCAACCTATCGGTATGAATTTACTAAATTAAGCCATAGTGTTTTAGGCAAATTGTTTGCAGTGATGCTGATTCTCTACTATACACGTATGGATGTTGTATATGGAACCATTTTTTGTATAATTGCCATTTGGTATTACCAGCGAACAGAGATTGAGGGAATGGAAGATGTCGCTGAAGGCTTAAAAGATGTCGCTGAAGACTTAAAAAAAGATGTCGCTGATGACTTTAAAAAAGATGTCGCTGATGACTTTAAAAAAGAAGAGAAAGAGAATACCGAAGAACCTATGGAAGACGGCACCAATTTGCCTGAGTTAGACAATTTAGAAGGGTTTGAAACATTTGAAAAACCAACTTCAATTATAACCATTGATCAATTCAATGTAGCAAAAGATGAGTTCATCAAAGAGAAATGCAAAAACGGAGTTTTAATGTACAAGGATTTCCCAGTGAAATCGGAGATGGCCGACCACGTATACAGCGAAATCAAATACAATGGAAAAACCAAGTGCAATCCGTGCGACCGAACCTGCGATTACAACATTATTGAGGCAAAGTTAGAAACAGAGAAGAAACTTTTACCCAAAACATCCAATGATTTGTTTGACTCGTTCAAGCATTTTTTCGGAATGTCAGAGTCATTTGAGCCCAACTCGTCAAAACAAAATTATAGCAAACCATAAAAGAAACCAATGGTATAGAAAAACCGTAAGTTAAGGATGCTATAAGGAGCTGAGCGTCTTTCCAATATGACCCATCATTTAAGGTGAGCCTCCGAGCGAAGCGAGGTATATAGGAAGGTATAAGCAAAGCAAAAAAAGGAAACCTACGGTTTCCTTTAAAATCTATCAATAAAATATAAATGGTGAAGTCCAATTCCGATTCATTTTTTAATGGTATGCACAAAAAAATATTGGATTTAAACACAAGCAAGATGTTTGCGGGTCTGATGATTATCACACTGAACATTGCGTCCAAATTTGTGACCTTTAAATTTGGAAAAACCACAGAGATGTATTTAAAATACACGTTTAGTCGTCAAATCCTCGTTTTTGCGATGGCCTGGATGGGAACTCGCGATATTTATGTCGCAGCCGGATTAACACTAATTTTCATATTTTTATTTGATTTTCTTTTCAATGAAAACAGCAGTCTCTGCATTTTGCCCCACGAATTCAAAGAATACTATCAGAATATGGATGAAGACATTTCGCACGACGATTATGTGAAAGCAAAATCCACTGTTGAAAAGTATGTAGAGCAGAAAGAGAGCACCAAATGCAATTGTGCATCTGCAAAATAAAAAGGTTTCTTATTATTTTCTCTCCAAAATATAATAAGAAATGGGAGATAACAAAAAAGAAGGAGAAGACAAAAGCCCAGATTTAGAAATAGTAGAATTGAGAATTCAGATGCATACCAATATAGATACTCAAGTTGAATTTACTGCAGACCAAATAGATAATAAAAAGGTAAGTGGAAAATATCCACTTTTGTGCACAAATTGCGAATACAGTAAAGACATATTGGTTCATAAAACACTGAATGAAAGATTTGATACATTTTTTAACCGTACAAAATTTTACAACTTTATAGTTGCGTCAAAATTAAAAAAAAATCAAAAAATAAGTGGAAGATATAAAAAGGATATTGTACGAGAAAACATCATTATTATGTTGAATGCATTATTTCCAATTTCGTTTCCAATCAAAGATCAGATTAATTTGATGGATGAGAAAAATTTAGATTTTATAAGTACAATAAGGAATTTATTTAAAACGGACGAATATATGTATTTAAGATTAAATAAACCATCCACAGTTACCCAAGTAATTTGGTTAAACACGATATCCAGCAACCCAATTTACTATCAATTGTACAAAAAAAATAAAAACTATTACAAAAAAGTATTTGACTATATTGAAAACGTAAATTCAAAAAACATCAAAACCATTGTTGCCCAAGATATAAGCGATATACAAAAAATTCAAGAAATTAAGAAACTTGTTGACGACCTTGAAATGCTTAATTATAAAGAGGAATGGATTTTGCATTTTTTGGTTAAGGGCTACAAGAAAAACACAAAGGAGTACAATAATTTTATTAAGAAATATGTCACAAAATTTATTAATCCGGATCAGCAAAATGCCCGATATTATAATTACGGACAGGGGCAAGACCAATATGAAAAACAATTTGTAGAAAGCGTTCCAGAAATTAAGTTTTATTTCAAATACATCACCGAAATTGTTGATTTTTTGCCCCCAAAACGCATATCAGTGGATTCTGAGATTGCAGAGACGCTGAAAATTGCAAAAGATAGCAATAATTTTACGGATTTTAGAAAAATATTCAGTGGAAAAGATAAACAAAGATATTGCGACCTTATTCGGTTAGAAAATGGCGCATACGAAATACATCTGGGAGTTGCAGTAGTTGGTGGAAAAGTAAACAAAACTAATTATAAGTTTTTCTGCAATTATAATTCACATAGATTAGGAAACGATTTGAATTATTTAATCAAGGACATTGAAGATGACAGTGACAAAATACGACTATACAGTTATATTGATTTGGAAAACGTAAAAGATACCCACGAATATGCAGGCATTGTGAATTCAAGCATTAAGCGAAATGCAGCAGAAGCTGAAAACGAAATGAAACGAGAAAGAGAAATAGGACTTGAAAGAGGATGGCGAGGCGGTAAAACTCGCAAAAAACGTAAAAATAATCAAAGAACACGCCGATTATTTCAACGGGATTTTAAGGAAAAACAGACCAGCAACAATTAGACCAATGCCAATATACTGATTTGGGTCGCTAAATCGTTCGCCTAAAACAATGAATGCCAAAACGGATTCAATGAACGCGGATATTCCATCCCAGGCCGCGTTAACCATCAGTACAGAAGACCCACTCAATGATTGTACCAAGAAATAAACGACACCGACGTAGCCGAGTAAACCATATGCTAAATAGGTGAGACCGCCTTCATTTGCGTATTTTTTCAAGGCAAAATCGCCAAAAACCTCGGTGATAGAGAGAAGACCGATGGAATAAAGACTCATATATATTATAAGGGAACCTAAGGTTCCCCTGTAGGGAAACCTACGACCCCTTCCCTTATAAATGAGGGATAAGCGAAGCAAAAAAAGGCAACCTTGGTTCCCTTTAAAGGAGGGGTCATAGGGGAACTACGTTCCCCTAGAATTTGAAAGACAATCCAACCTCGTTGTTCCGATTTTCCCATATTCCCGAAATCTTCAAACAGTTTGTTTTCTCTTTACTAATGGGTGAAACCACAAATTTGGTTTGCAAAAACTCGGCCAACTTATACGTGATTTTAGAACCAACCGGTTTTGACTTTGCATAAAAATTCAAAATGTCCGACTCCATTTTTACAAGTGTATTCAAAACATTTGCATCAATCTTGGGTTTTGAATATGGAACAATTTCCACAGGTATGCTCACGTAGATACCATACATCGTGAATAATTCGTCGCAGTAATTGATTTTGGTAAAAATACCGTCAAATAACATATTGGGCTTGGTTTCCATAAAAAACACATTGCCAATAGAGACGTTTTTTAATTCTAGAAGTAAATTCATTGCTGATAAACAATGAATTTATTGTTTAAACTCTTTGCAAAATTACTAAAAATAAAACATTTTATAAGGTTTTATTTTTATTTACAAAAAAATATTTTATAAGGGAGGGGTCGTAGGGGAACCGTAGGTTCCCTACATTCCAACAACACGGAGACCACCAGCAAGACCAGTGCCGATGGCTAGACCAGCACCCTGTCTGGAAGACACACCCATAGAAGGAATGAAAGTGTCTAAAATAGCAAGGGTGGCGGCGGCAACCAATGCAATGACAGTCACCTCCTCAAGCTTCAATGACTGCTTGGGAATAACGTATGAAGCAAATGCAACAATGATACCCTCAACAATGTACTTAATGGCTTTCTTGACAATCTCGTTAGACATTTTATATATACTAAAGTAACAAAAAAATGCGCCTAAATAAATGATTTATAAATAAAATACTTAAAACCTTAAATCCATAAATGATATAATACCCAAAATGTCTGGATTCCAAAAAAAGAAGTTAGATACCGGTTCTAAAAACCCCGACTATGTTGATTTATGCGAGGAGGATGCGACCATCCCTTCTCAAAAATTTGTATGCATCTCTTTCATTTCCCCCGAGAAAGTGCTAAAACAACGAGAGCAATACATTTTTGAAAAGTTTGTCCAACAATGGGAGTTCAGCAAATCCATTGAGAAGTTTGGCGATTTTATGAATTTCATTTCGTTCAAATACAAGCTGAAGTTAGACGATGTTATGGCCGATATGAAGGATTATGTCACGGAGGAGAAGAAACACCTAAAGTCTTATTCGGTCGCCGACGATTTCAAGAATTTCATGGACAAGAATGAGGAGAAGATTACTGAGGAATTCAACAAGCAAAATGAGTTCCAGACATCAGTGCGCGGTATCAAGATTCGTGGCGCATATTCCAGTCAGGCCGAGGCCGAGTTGCGTGCCAAGAAGTTGAGAGAATCAGACCCAAATCACGACATTTTTGTGGGACCTGTTGGTGTTTGGATGCCCTGGGACCCTGATGCTTATAAGACTGGTCGCGTAGAGTTTATGGAGGAGGAACTAAATCAGTTGCACCACGAGAAGATGAAGAATGAGGAGAAGGCCAAGCAGGAGTTTGACCAGCGTGTCAGAGATGCAAAGAGAAAGGCAATTGAGGAGAATGTAAAGAAGGCTCGCGAGTCTGGCAACAAGCTTACCCAGACTATGACTGAGGATGGCGAGTTGGTTGGTGTTACCAAGACTGTTAACTTTGAAGAGAGAGAGGTTGCGGAGATAGTTCCATCCAACGGATTTGGAAAGGCCACTGTTGAAGTTGCTGACGATTCAATGGATAGAATGGATTAAGGGAACAAACGTTTTCCTTTAAAATACAATGGAGAAGGGCTTCGCCCCCTAAAATTGAAGTAAAAATTATAATAATTATTGAAAGCATAAAAACCAAATTATTATAATTTACGAAAAAATGAACAGCGCAAAAATAAACAAAATCTTTGAACTAAGAAAGCCCGAGGACCCATTTGACTGCAAAGTTACGGTAGGAAGTGGTGACCTTTGCGACCCAACCAAGGTACAAACTGGTTCACTCATGTATCGCCCTGCCCGTTTGGTCGTTTTGGACGCAGACAATCTTACTTTAAGAAACCAGGAGTTGTATGATGCGGGCGAGGACTCAGACATAATGGTTGGACAAAACTTACTAAGAAAACAATGCTGGACACCCGACCAGTATACCAATGTACAAAAAGTGTCATCCAAGGAAATGCAAGAATTAATTATGAAGGATGTTGGAAACTGCATTTGCAAAGTGGTTTTCACCAAGTTGCCAAATGCTAACGAGATGGCGGAGTTATTGAGAGAAGGCAGTCAGCAAATAGAAGATTTAGAAACGACAGATAAAATAAAACATCAACTATACAAAAGACTATTTGAACGTGTACAAAAGGGCAATATGCGAATTATGCGCGGATACGTTTTGAACATTGACGTAGCAACTGGATTGGTCAAATTTTTGGACGCGGACCTAGAAGCAAATGCAGAGAAGGCGGACAGAGCATTTTACATGCAAAATGTTTTGGAACTGACGTTGCGCTTAACCAAATATGTTGTAAAATAAAGGAAACCTACGGATACCGCTTTGCTTACGCCTTTTGTGCTTTGCTTATACCTTCCCTTTAATGAAACCTATGAATACACTTTTTTTTGCTTTGCTTATACCTTCCCTTTAATGAAACATACGAATATGCCTTTTGTGCTTTGCTTATCTTGCCTTTTATAATATTTTTTAGCATGAGATTATAGGGGGAACTACGCCCTCTAATTATACCCATATATTTATATATAATATTAGAATGTATTTTGGGTTATTACTTTTAGTAATGTTATCTATTTGTATTTTTGTTTATTATTGGTTGACAAAGATTGAGTGTTTTGAACCAGCAATTGACGTGCAAGAAAATCAGTCGGTCAATGTGATTGTATCAAGATACAATGAAAAATTGGCGTGGACAAAAAAGGCGCCATACAATAAATATAAATACATAGTTTACAACAAAGGCACCAACGACGATTTTGAGAAAAAATATGTATCCAATGTATTGAAGTTGCCAAATGTCGGGCGTGAATCCCACACGTATTTATACCACATTGTCAACAACTACGACAATTTGGCCGATATTAACGTTTTTTTACCTGGGTCAATAGATACAAATCACAAGATTTTCAAAAAAAACAATTTTGCAACAAAACTGTTGAACTACATTGAAAAATACAAGAATGCCGTGTTCTTATCTTTCGGAAATATCAAAGATAATGATATTACCAAGGAGTTTCACAACTTTAAAGTGGATGCATACTCATCAACAACCGCTGAGAATCGCAAACAAAATGCAGAATATGCAATCCGTAAAAGTCAATTCAGACCTTTTCAAAACTGGTTCCATAATAACATTGGGTCAGACAAAGTTCCGTATGTAATTCATTATGGTATTTTTTCCGTAAACAAGAAAGACATTCTGCAAAAACCAAAATCGTATTATGAAAAATTGCTGAATTTGGTGTCGGACCATTCCAATCCCGAAGATGGACATTACTTTGAAAAAAGCTGGGGAGCAGTATTTTACCCCCTCAATAATACACATGTAGTTTTAGACCCAGATGTTGTTGATCCTTTTAAGGGGCGCTACTAACTGGGGTAACTACGGATTCAGCGAAGCTTACGCCCTAGCCCCCCTCCTTATCGTGTGTGAAACTATGCTTTGTTTAGACGGTTGCCACAAATTCCCAGTCCAACGTCTCACACACTTTTTTCCAAACCATGTCTTGTTCCAACTGTTTCTCTCTATCTTTCATCATTGGAATGAAGGGCAAATACTGCGTCTGGTTCAACAACACGCATAATTGGAACAGCGTATATGTACAATTGAAGAAATTTGTTCTGTAAGCAGGGCAGTGAATCGCCCACGGTTCCTGAATCTCAATGAAGAGAATGCACAAGGTGTCTTGGAGTTCGTCGCTCATTACAGGCGGTTTTATTCCAAAAATGGAGTTTATATACTGGATGTGCTCAAAGTATCGGTTGAACCCCAGCTTCTTCAAAATTTCGCGCATTTTCTCGTAATTGATTTCGCTTGTCATATCTTGGATTCTCTCTTTCTTAATTCGCCCGCGAATGGCTTCAATCACGTGCGTGGGAATTTGCGTGGTTTCCTTTGCCTGAAATTGCGACAAGATTTCCTTGAAATGGTTCAAGCGGACGTAAGCATTATACGTGACCTCATTGGGTGGTTCCTTGTAAATCGGCTTCTCATTGTCCACGATATATTGCACATAGGTCGCACATTTGTTATTGTTGCAAATCAGAATACCTTCCTCGTCTTGAGGAATTAGTTCACCAACAGAACATTTTTGGCAAATATCGGTACATACTGCGCATTCAGGTTGAATATAATCTTTGTTGACGTTTTTCCAATAATTTTGGTATAAATTCTTGGAATTTTGGTACTTGGGGTTTGTGGAAATATCGCTTTCCGATTTGATTTTGAAGAACGAGTTTAGAATATTTTTGTTTCCAGAATCGCCTCCAGCAGAGATTTTCTTTTTCTCTTCAAAGTAATTGAAAATGTATGAAGCATTTTTCAACAAATAGTCGTTCTTCATTGTTTTGTATTTCTTTAGCTGTTCTGTGATATCTCGGATTCGGTCCTTGACTTCCATCTTTTGGTCAATGTCGGATTCATCTAGTGCACGAAACTGATTTTTTAGAACGAGGAGGTTTTGTTCTAACTCTGGAATTGTATCGCTCTCTACTGCGTGAAATTCATTTAACATTTGCGTGTGCTTTTCATCAATAGTTATGTTGGTTTGTTGTCCCCTTTTCTTTTTACTACTGTGGTTGGGCATTTAGATACAATAGATAACAGTTCATTTTTTATATATATTATTTCGTGAATTAGTTCTCTCTATCTGAATTGGTGGATTGTTTTCTTTTTATAAAATATATTCAAATGTCTTTGTTAACAAAAATGCAATTTAAGTTGGAGAATTTATTAAACCAAGTTAGCAAATTAATTCCCTCTGCTTCTGGAAAAATCTTATACAATAAGTGGGTTCTCTACTTTATTTTCATTGTGGGTATGTACGATGTTATCCATTTTTACCAAAGGGGAAACATGGTTGCCTTTGCAATTTTCTTCATTGTTGGGTTTTTGACGTCTTTCTTTAGTAAAAATATGATTGTCATCATTGTCATTTCAATTGCGGTCTCTCATATTGTTGCCTACGGAAACAAAATGTCTGAAGGATTTGAAGAAAAAGAGGAAGGGTTTGAAGAAGAGGAAGGGTTTGAAGAGGGTGTAGATGGCGAAGATGAAGATTCTGAAGAGAAAAAGACCGAAGAGAAAAAGACCGAGAAAAAGACTGATTCCGAGGATAAAAACGAGGAATTCACTGACGGAACTGCGCAATTGCTTTCCGATATGAACAAGTTATTAAAGCAAACTGAGGATGTGGTTAAGTCTTCAACCACTAA
>JACCDO010576264.1_pt1 | contig 20210 bp, 14 predicted proteins | sample 7446101 | NCBI WGS metagenome assembly JACCDO01 (sample SAMN15323440, study PRJNA562643) | freshwater metagenome | isolation source: river surface water | place: USA:Blue River Watershed | collected 2017-08-16
ATATGTTTCGCAGGTTCTACTCCGATATCACTAGCAACTGTTTGAAAAAATGGGTTAGGAGATGGTTTCACTGTCAAAGTGCCTCGACCTCGAACACTCATGTCTTTTTACTTGATTGTCACCTTTTGTTGAATATTTTTCTTTCACCAAATAACAGACAAAAGGCCGGTTGCTTCTTGAGGGAGAATTCCTCTTAAAATTTTATAGTACCCGAGCCACTGTAAATCTAAAATTATAATAATATCGGCTTAATATCGTAACTAATCTATCAATGCTATTACTTCAATTCAACACTCAAATAAAATAGAAAAGTAATGCTATTCTAATTCGCTATACTACTGAGAGGCATAAAATTAATACATAACATAAAGTCTTTTAATTTGATCAATTTGATTAATTTGATAAATTTTTATTCAATTTGGAAAACATTACGCGGCCTTTTACCATTTTTGGAGTCACTGACAGTGCAAGTGACTCACTTCCCGAAACTCGCCACTTGAATCATGTTACTTCGACGAGGTAAAGTGTTGGTATTAGTATACCTAGTATCTCTTATATTCCTCTGTACTAGTTATAACATGCGACAATTTGGAAGAATTGATACGACATACAATCGAGCAGAGAAAAAATTACAAGTTTCTACTACTCATTCCCCTACTCAGGAATTGGTAACCTTAGCACCAGTTTCTACATTATTGAGGGGAGAATTAGAATTACCGTCACTTAGTAAGTATGATAAAGAATTATTATCTCAGGGTCAGCGAATTTGTCGACAAAATAGAAATGGGAGATCTGGAAGTGGATTTGTAGTTTTAGACATTAAAGTACCCGCTGAAAAAGTTTACGAAGCTCTAACAAAATTTCAAATCTATAATCAAATGATTCCAACTGTCAAAGAAGTGCGTATATACTCCAGCAATGACACTACAACGGAGGTATCATATATTATTTTAATCATATCATATCAAATCTAAATCAATATTTATTAACATTAACTTTAGGCTGAATATAGTTTAAGCAAATTTAGGCTCAAAGTTAATATTATCAACACAGTGTTTCCAGAACAGGTAATACATTTACGACTTATAAATTATTTAAATGATACGCATGTACTTATTACTTTTTACTAATATTTTTTAGAGGTTGGTTAGATTTGAATCAGATCCAACAAAATCTAACATAGTATTAAAACATGCCGAAGGATTTTGGTTTGTACAGTCCCCTAGTGACCGGCCTGGTTATTCCAGAGTATGGTTGACAGCTGACATCAAAGTTTCCAAATTTATACCAAATATAATTGCTGATTATGCTGCCGAAAGAGCATTTCCTAGAGCAACTAGTTGGTTAACACAATTTGATTTTAACTCATTGTGATACATTCTATGTTCTAAAGCACCATTCAATTATATAAGATTGTAAAATTGTATCATTTTGTATCCTTTATATCGTGACATATCCTCTTTGTATATGTTGTTAAATATTTATCATCAATCATTTGTACAAACCTAGATGCCAACTATTCAATCTTTGAAGTTCTTTATATTATATCCGGAACAAGGTTTTACAACGTTCGCCAATTTTTTACCAAACCATCAAGTTCAATATTGTTTTTTCGGTACGACACAATACAATAAAATGGATTCAGTGAAAGAAATCTTCGAACTTGTTAAACCGATCATTGATATTGCATTGATATTAGGTGCATTTTTTGTGAAAGTTCCACAAGTAATTGCAATTTGGAGAAGTAAAAGCGTTAAAGGTTTGGAAGAAAAGAGTTTATACCTTGATGTAGTTTGCTGCTTTGTACATGTAATGTATTGCTATTTGAGTGACAATATTAGCTTTGGGGAATATGGTGACACGGCAGCAGTAACAATTTGGAATATAATTATCGTACAAATGTATTTTCAATACGAGGATAAATTACCTGGAAGTAAAAATCGCAATAAACCATTGATGGTATACTCAATGTTCGCGCTTATTCTTACATTAATAATTGCTATATATTATGTGGACAAAACACAATTGTATTTATTGCAATTGTCACAAACACCATTGCTGTTAGCAACTAGAGGAATGCAAATTTTTAAGAATATCAAAGAGAAATCTACTGGATCAAGTTCATTTATTACTAATTTTTTAATTTTTGGGGGAACGTCATATAGACTGCTACAGCAAATTACCAAAGTGACCATTGATAAGCCACTTGTATTAAATAATTCTATAGGTGCTATTACTTCAGGAATTCAAGTTTTATTGATTATAATATTGAAACCAAAGGCTAAAGTGACAGAAAAAGAACTCTAGAAAATAATATATATGACATTAATTAAATGAAATTAAATCAATTCCTTCCCATTATCGCACGCGGCTTTTATTTCATTCAATAGGGTTTGGACCGATCTTGAACCAACATCACCAGTCTTTCTTAATCTAACCGACAATTCATTGTTATCTCGTTCTCTCTCCCCAACAACAGCACAAACAGGAATTTTTTCCTTTTCAGCATTTCGGATTTGTTTCGCTAATCTTTCACCACTTGTGTCTATTTCAACTCTAATTCCCATTTTTTCTCCCATTTTTTTTACTTCATAGCAGTAATCCATGACACCATCAATAACAGGACACAATCTCAACTGCACTGGCGCAATCCATAATGGGAAATCTCCAGCAGTGTTTTCAATTAATACACCGAAAAAACGTTCTAATGATCCAAAAATAGCTCTATGAACCATAATTGGGCGTAATTTTGATTGATCAGAACTAGTATACTCAAGATCAAACCTTTCTGGTAAATTAAAATCGCATTGAATGGTTGAGCATTGCCATTTGCGACCAATAGCATCTTGAATTTTTACATCAATCTTTGGACCATAAAATGCTCCACCACCATCATCTACATTATAATTCCATTTTTTACGATTTAAAGCCCCAATTAGTGCCTTGGTTGCCTTGTCCCAGATTTCATCTGTACCAACACTTTCTTTGGGTCTGGTGCTTAGCATGATATCAAATTTTTTAAAACCAAACTTATTGAGAATTCGTTCAGTTAAATCCAACACACCTACTATTTCATCTTCCAATTGAGTTGGTAAACAAAATATATGTGCATCGTCTTGAGTAAATCCTCTGACTCTAAATAATCCATGTAAAGTTCCAGATCTTTCGTATCGGTAAACTGTGCCTAATTCAGCCCATCGTACTGGTAAATCACGATATGATTTAGGTGTATTTTTGTAAACTAAACAATGAAAAGGACAATTCATTGGTTTAATCTGATATTCATCCTCTTCAACTTCCATTGTTTTAAACATATCGTTCCTGTAAAAATCAAAATGACCCGAAGTTTTCCATAGATCTAAGTTTGCAATGTGTGGTGTGTACAATAATTCGTAACCATTATTTACGTGCTCGTCTTTCCAAAAATCTTCAATCATTCGACGGATAATTGCACCTTTTGGATGCCAGAATACCAGTCCACCACCTGCATCTTCTTGAATGGAGAATAAATTTAAATTTCCTCCAACTGTTCGATGGTCACGACGCTTCGCTTCCTCTAAACGTTTTTTAAACTGTTTTAATTGTTCTTTACTTTCCCATGCAGTACCATATATTCTTTGAAGCATTGCATTTTTCTCATCTCCTCGCCAGTAGGCACCAGCGACTGTTTGTAATTCGATTGCACGAGCATCAATTTCACCAGTAGATTCAACATGAGGTCCTGCGCATAGGTCCCACCATTCATCTCCGATATGATAAATTGTAATTGGCTCTGTTTTAATGCTATCAAGAATTTCCAACTTATATGGCTCATTTTGTTTCAATATTCTTGTTCTCGCTTCCTCTCTAGAAACTTCTTCTCTTCTTATTGGATAATTACCTTTAATAATTTTGTCCATAGCATTTTTTATAGATTTTAAGTCCATATCAGATAACTGCTTGTCAGGAATATTAAAATCATAATAAAAACCATTATCAATCCAAGGACCTATTGTAACCTGTGCTTGAGGATACAATTTTTGCACCGCCATTGCCATTATATGTGCTGTTGAATGCCGAGTCTTTAACAGATTAGGACTATTTTCATTCGTCGGTAATTCAATCGCAAACAAATCAGGCTCATCTTCAGTCTTCGATGATTCTACTTCAACTTTACTTGTTGTACTAAATTTTCCTGAGGTACGAAATGTTTTTTGTATTGTCTGTCGCTTAAGCAGATCAATTGAAGAACGATAGAAGACTTTATTCATTACTCGAAACGAATTCATTTGACTACTACACAGCACTAATATCAAGATACTTAGTAAGGTAATACACATCTCACATTCAAATTTTAATGTATGATATCTCAGAGGCGACTTCTCGCCAATGGAGTATGCGTCTACGCAGTCGGACGCACCTGCTTCGTACCTAAGGCCGAAAATAAAAAGGCAACCGGAAATACGGATTGTTGACACAGCAAACAACAGGCCACCAGAAAAAATGAATTAACCCCCGTTTCCTCTTCGTTACTTCTTTGCCAATTTGATATTCACATCGTACTACAAATAAGTGATAAACCTAAACTAAACCGGTACCTCTTCATCGTTGGCAAATTTTTGCCTTCGGAACAGGTAGAACTTGCAGTGCATTGGTCGTGGTCCAGATGAAATCAGGCAGTTAATAATCCAAAATAGTTACTAGTATGATATCACTAGCAAGGCATAATTATAAGAAGATTTTGAGTCGATCAAATGTGACGTCCCTGACAATACAAAATTTTTCCTCTCGACAGAAAAAATATAATGTATTGGTGAGGCAATACCATAGAACATTAATCAGCTTCGATCTAAATAGTGAAAATGATAAAAAGTCTAAAGATAGTGTTGATAAAACTAATAAACTGGTATCGCAGAAACTTGAGTTAGATGAAACAAATAGCACTAAACTTCCATTTAAAACTAAAGTAATAAATGGAGCACGATATGTCTATGCTAGTACAGTTGATATAATTAAAAATCCAGGTAAAACTTGGAAAGCAATTAAAGATGAAGCACATCACTATTGGGTCGGCACTAAATTGTTATGGGTAGAGATGAAAATGGCTGGACAAATTATACAGCGTTTATTATCTGGTCATGGTATGACGAGAAGAGAGAGAATGCAACTAATAAGGACAACTACAGACATGTTTAGATTAGTACCATTTGCGGTTTTTGTTATCGTCCCATTTATGGAACTTTTATTACCGTTTGCACTAAAGTTATTCCCAAATATGCTTCCATCAACATTTCAAGATAATTTAAAAAAAGAAGAGAGTATGAAACGAGAGCTACAGATGCGTTTAGCTGTTGCTGGTTTTATGCAAGAAACATTGCAAGAAATGGCTAAAAAGCAACAACAAACTGCGGATAAAGATGATACTTCAGGAAAAGAATTAATATCATTTATTGAAAAAGCACGCTTGGGTGAACCAATATCAAATGATTCTGTGATAAAAATAGCTCGACTTTTTAAAGATGAACTAACACTTGCAAATATTGCAAGACCACAACTTGTAACAATGTGTCGATATATGGGATTACAGCCATTTGGTGCTGATTCATTTTTACGATTTCAATTAAGAACAAAATTAAGATCAATTAAAGAGGATGATCGACGTATTTTATGGGAAGGAATAAATACTTTAACAACTTTAGAACTTCGAGAAGCATGCCAAGAACGAGGAATGAGATCAATTGGACTCACTAGTTTCGGGTATAAACATCAGCTACAAGAATGGTTAGATCTTTCCATTCAAAAAAATATTCCTATATCTCTGTTAATTATGTCTCGAGCCATATCATTATCTTCTACATCTAGAAATCCTGAAGATGTTTTAAAAAATTCTATGTCATCACTGGATGCAGATACAATTAATGAAATTGTACTCGCTGTAGCAAGTCCTGGTGAACAAAATACAATTGATATGAAAACTCGTAAATTAGAATCTATACAATTCCAGAAAGAATTAATAGAAGATGAGCGAGAAGAGAAAGAAGATGCCAAAGCATCTGCTAAAACTACTAAGACGATTGAGGAGAAAGCAAAGTCTGCTGATGCTGATATAAAAACCGACACCACTAATATACCTGTTGGTGATCAAACATCGAAGACAGATAATGTCGGCAATATCAAGAACGAAGAAGTTGCTATTAAAGATTCTACGATCAAAACGATAGAAATACAGTCAGAATTATCAGTTGAAGAAATTCAAGCTATTGGCGATTTAACTCGAGGATCTTCAGTTGAACGAGAAAAAGCCGAGTTGGCAAAGCTTGAGGCTAGTATAGACGCGGTAATTGTTGGAACATCACAAGTTTCATCTGCTAGTGTCGTCGCAACATTACCTGAATCAAAATCAGAAGTCAGTAAGCCTACAGACACGTCAAAAGAAGACGAAAAGATTGTCAAATCAAAAGAAACGGTCAATGCCAGCAAACAAGAAGAGAAAAGTATAATTAATATGAAATCAGCATTGAATCAGATGTTAGATAAATTAAAAGTCAAAATTGATACAACTGAAAAAGCTGTTGGAGATAAATTAAAATTATTAGATATTGATAATGACGGTGAGTTATCGTCAGAAGAATTGAAAGTCGCAATTCTCAAGTCATTAAAACGTACACCAACTGAAAAAGAAGTAGAAGAAATAGTGAAATTACTCGATAGTGACCAAGATGGTAAGGTAAAAGTTTTAGAGTTAATGCAATATGTCGAAAGTAGAAGAGATAAAAAAGAAGTCGAAGTTTTAGAAGCGCAATTGAAGTCTCAAATAGAAGATAAAAAAAAGGATGACAATACTAAATCATGAAAATAAAAAAAATACTTACTTGTAAATATTACATTTTCAACATTATTATTCATACATTTCACATAATATCATACTTTTTCGAATTACTAAAGCATAACATTGTAAATCATTTCTTCTTCTTTTTCTGTTTAGATTCTGACACTATATTAATATTTTCAGATTTAGCATCGAAGTCATTTCTACTTCTATCTCCATTCAACCAATAATTCCACACTTTTATTCTATTATTTATATCATTCAATCTATCAACTTCAACCATAATATCTGTTCCAGATTCAGGAACTATAGGATTGATAGTAGTAGGATCAACCATATTCCTATATTTTAATGGATCTTCTTCGTGAAGCACTTGTAAAAATTGGCGAAATTCTGACGCAAATTTCAAACTTGATTGTTGCATTTCATCTAACGAGCTTGTTAATGCTAAAAGTGATGCATTACTACTTTTCATAGAACTAAATAATTGCCGTTGAAGCATATCATTCTCATTTTTTAGTGCAGCAATCTGAATATCTTTAATATCTATCAATTCTTGGCTCTTTTTCACCAACAAAATAGATTCCTTCCAGCCTGCCTCGGCATTCTTTAAAGCAATCTCCAACTGAGACATATCTATTCAATAGGTTCTATACATACACACTGGTACCTTGTAAGGTAACTTACTTGCAGACTAAGTTGTAACTACAATCTTGACAAGTCAAGTGTCAACTGTTGGCAAATCTTGACAAGTCTTCAATTTTTATAGTTGTTTTTAACTTTTAAAATTTTAAGGTACCTAGGTATAACCGGTACTTCACGTCAACAATACTTTAAATTTATAGATTACATATTATAAAACAATGCATTAAATACTTACCTCCCCAACATGAAAAATCCCATCTACAATATAGACACTAACATCAATTTTTGTTTCTAAAAAATTTAATCGATTTTTGATTAAATCAAAAAAAACTTTCCCTGAATTAGCATCAAAATCATTACCAAATAATGCAATTTTCTTAATAGAATTATTTACTTCCAATGCTTTGCCAATTGCAACTAAACCCTTGTCAATAGAGTTACTCTTTAAAGTTAGTTCTACTAATGAAGTCGAACTTTTTAGAGCATCAGCCAGGGCTTCAGCACCTTCATTGCCAACTCTATTGTAGGATAATTTCAGAACTTGAAGTCCAACACAATTAGACTTGGATTGCATAATTAAACATGATGCAATAGCTTCAGCACCTCCAACACCAATAAAATTGCATTCTAAATTTAAAGATATCAAATTACCATAATTTCTTGAGATTGAGTCAGCTAATAATTTTGCACCAAAATCTTCCATCATATGATACTTAAGAGACAAATTACTTAATGGTGTATGTGCAGTAAATGGGATTAATCTAGATAAATGGTCAGTGCCCATTTCTTCTTTTACAGAACTATTTCGTTTTATAGGTCTATCTATTTCTAGTGTTTGAAGAATACAATCATTATAGTTAGATGAACTACCAATTTTGGTCGATAATGCTGAAGTAATACCAATGATTGTATTAAGCGGAAATTCGCAATTGTTTAAGTATAAATGTTTGAGTGAACGATTAGTATAAATGGCATTAATTAATTTATTTCCACCATCAAAACCTAATGGATTTGACGATAAATTTAATAATTCAATAGTGCAATTATCAGATGATAAACACAACGATTCGATAAAATCTCCATTAATCTCATTACCTTCAAGATTTAAACTGTGAAAATTATATGTAGAATTAGCATGAGAACTACTTTTATTAATATGTGAAGCAATTCTCTCCAAAGATTTGCTGCTTAATTTATGGAAACGTAGAGATAACTGTGAAAGCTTAATGTCAGCAGAATCTAAACAATCTAATAATAAACTTAAATGCTCATCTCGAAATCGAAAATCTCCGCATGATGATCCATCAAGATTTATTGTAGGAAAACTAGATCGACTTAGACAATCTAAGCATAATTGTTTGACATTAATAGGTAATATGTTGCTAGTATCTAAGGTAAATATCGAATCCAAAATATTATCTGCCATATTCTATTATATTGGAAAAGCAACCTTTTTTTGATATGAAGAGAAGCGTTTTTTTTGGGACTTTTTTTTGGAACTTTCTCTCAAACACCCGGTCAAAGATGTACACATTTAGACGTAAAGAATGAACCGAATTAGGAAACTTCTTATAGACTTGAATTTAATGTTGAAATATTATTTACTTTAAATTATTGATTTTTTATTTTACACTTATTATTTTCAAAATATGAGAGACTCGTTCTTTAAAAATGCTTCCATTCGATTAAAATTATAAAACTAGTTGAAAGTACTACAAATTATATAGAATTAATTTGTGAACCGATGTTTTTCCTAGCTGATTAATAAGGTATCAACTCAATATAATGTGTAAGCCATTTAAAAAGAACATCCATGTAGTGGAATCATGTTACAAATTAAATTAAATCCGTAGAATAATCTAGGAACAGATACGATTGTGTAAAACATGTATTAAATCATCAAGAATCGAGACTCAAAAGTTCTTTTAACTTTTTTGATTCAGGAAACAATTTTCTTGATTTAAATAGTCTAATTAAACTACCACTAAGTACATCAACAATTGTTCGATCGCCTTTTAATTTTTCTTTATAATCTTCAATTAAATCAGTGCGCTGTACTGCTAATACTTCTAGTCTATTAATTCTACTTTCAATGACTGATAGTTTTTGATGAATTGTGTTATTAACTTTTATCATTTGATCAATCGCACACAACTCAAAATCATACCATGATGGCAATTCACACACAAATTCATTAATAGTAGCAGCATTAATACTAATTAATATAAATAATATGTAAAATGTCCAGAATACTTTCAAGTTATAGTTAATAATCATTTCAATTTTAATTTTGACCTTTTAAATTAAACTATCTTCAATTAGTTTTATCCTACAAAGTGATCCATTCATGCACTGGGCTGATTTTGTCGATTGAATGATCCTCGTAAAATTGACTGCTTCAGTGACAATTTCTCACTAGCTGTTTGAAAATTAATTTGCTTTTGCTTAGCATTTGCAAGTTGAAACTCATTAACATCGGAAATCAGCCGGATACCCTCAAACACCGGAACCTACCTTTACGCTAAAATTTGTTTGGGATGTTAATTACAATATTCATTACTGAAATAAAACTATCAAGGAAATCAGGGATTCTACCGTTCACAACATAACAGTTTTCTCCAGTATTCCAGGTATTATTGAGATGCTTTTTAAGGCCCCCAAAAAAATCAAAAGCAGACGTAAGAAAGCAAGAAGAGTCGCTTGGTGCACACCAACAGAGGGATCGTCTGAATACTCAGGAGTAGAGCTATCTGTTTCCCATGTATCCTTTTATTTGCTAAAACCAAAACTTTTATTACGATGGCAGTACCATTAGTTCCCATAGCAATTGTTGTTTTACTAGTAATATCATTTTGTGTGATGTGCTATTTCAGCATTCAAGAAGCATTTAATTCACACGAATCAAGTTTGTTGCACGCATCAAACAAATCAGATACATATTATCAATACGGAAATAACTATATACATTCAAATCAAGTTGCATATACACCTTTAAGTGGTTCAAAGGGTGCTCCTGTCAATACAAAATCCAATGAGAGTATTCGACAATATTTCTTTTACTTCTTAGCATTTTCAACTGGAGCTAGAGGTCTAGGTATTTTTATGGAGTTGATATTCTATATAATGCTAAATTATACTCAAATGAATATCAGTATAAGTATTTTATTATTTTTTCGATTGCTTCCCACTTTAGCCTATTTGACTATGTATTCACTGGTGGCTGCTTTTTTATGTTATCTATACTATACTTGTAAGGGACTACAATTTTTTCAGATAAGAAATTTTTGGTTAGTTAGTAATGTGTTCTTGTACGCCCTGCTTATTTCGCTAGGTTTAGTTTACCCAGCTGAAATGTTGTCGTATTGGATACTATCATGTTCAAATTTGTCTATATTTGTATTTATTACTTGGAACAGTTATCATGTACAAGCATTAATTTCTGCAACACCATCTATATCATATCCTGTATCAAAAATATCATCTAGATTAATCATGCTCGTTTATGCTTGCCTAGGTGCATTATGTATAAATTGTGTTTACTATTTTTTATTAGCTATACATTCCATCAGCATCGATTATACTTTCCGCAATGCAAATCAACTAAGTATTGATGTATTGCTATACTTGATTTCTGATGGCATCCCGACATCTATAATACTGTTGGCAATTGGGAAGAAAAATTACCAATACTTAACAACTACGATTAATAATGTAGAACAGCAAAGAGGTGTATAATTATGAATTATGTACAAATAATTTGATTAAACATTAAAAACATTTGAGCTAAGTATCTGCTTTTTCGATTGTTTAGTTTCTTGTAACGCATTGCCATGAGTAAATCGACCAATTTCCTGACGCAAATCATCTAACCAAGATGCATGCTTCTCATAAGTATCTTTTGCATACGTATTATGATCAACCATTTGTTGAATTTGATGTCTAATGATGTTTGGATTTTGCGAAATTGCTACTCCTTTATTATCCCATTTTTCATCCTTAGAATCAATAAAGGTATATTGATTTTCCTTTTCATGAGAAATAATAGAATCCGCGCTAAAATCTAAAAGTTCTTTGTCTAAAGCGCTCTCAAGCTTTGCCAACGAATTCAAATCATGAGAAGTTATATTGGAAGTGCGATTATCTGAAAAATTTGACAATATTCGTTCCATTTTATTCAATTTCTCCGTTCTATCTTTCAACCAAATTTGTGTTCTTTTCGACCTTTCAATTGCTTCGTTTAATTTACTCGCTTCAATATTTAGTAATTTCGATGCTGTTGCCAAAGTTTCTTTACCTTCTTCGTCATCAGAGAGCAATTTTTGTTTGCTTAATCGCCATTGATCTCGTTTACTATTAAGTTGATCTTGAGAGGTGCGTAATGAAGTTCTCTCTTTCTTTAACATTCTACTAGCATCATCAATAAAATTCTTCTCTTTCACTATTTTGTCTATCCAGTATTGAAATTTTACAGCATCTCCTATTTTATTATCTTTTGGTACCACTTGTCTACGTTTACTCAACTCATCTAAAATTTCACGGATCATATGAGAATAGTCAACATTACTCGAGGCAACAGGTTTGACTGCCTGAATCGATTCTTCTGGAATTCTATGAGTAGGAATTTCAGTTTGATGTCTTAATGTAGTAATGGTACGTTCAGCGTCTTTTAATTTATCTTCTAAGTTTTGCATCATTATTTGCTGTTTACCTAGAATCATGCTTAGTTCAATAATACTACTTGGAGCAATTGCAGCGTTATTATTATTTGAGGCATGATTTATACGCGTCTCCTGTTCAGATATAAGTGCCTTCTCTTTTTTCTCATAAAGCGATTTTGACATTTCATATTCTATTTGTGTCTTACCATGATTTTCACGTTCTTTTTCCAGAAGACTTCGCAGATTAGTGATTTGAACGGACATACTTTCATTGGATGATTGTGCACTTACGAACTCTCCTTGATACTTCTTCACTTGGTATTCCATATTGCGACATTGGATTTCACTCTGTAATTTCTCATTTTGCAATGTTTCTAACTCTTCTTGTATCAGACTACATTTTTGACTAACTTTAATGTTCTCACGACGAATAGTTTCTAATTGAGATACCAATTCAGCTTTTTCTTCAAGTAGTTGTGAGTTTTCCCTACTAACAATCCTATTTTTTTCTTCTAGTTCTCGTATAGTAGTGTTCAATGAAATTTCAACTGTAGATCTGTTAGCATTGATTTGTGACATTTCGGCACCCATCTTAATTACCAAGGAGTCTGCATTTGCTAGTGACAGAGTAAGTTCTTCTACTTTATCATTTAATTTACCGATAATCTCTTTATTATTATCAACCATATTAAGTGCATTATCCGACTGTTTGACGGGAGTATCATGCTTACGTTGCAATTGTAACAACTCCTCCTTGTATCCATTCATTTTTTTATCCTTTTGTTCGTTCAGAGCAGTAAGAGTAGCTATATCTTGTTGATGAACGTTTAGTAACTGGTTCTTTTCCTCTAACTGTTTACTCAAGTCATTAATAAACGTGTTCTTTGTTTCAATTAAATTCTCAAGTTGGGAAACAATAACATCATTATTGCTAGATTCTGCAGAATTGCTGTTACTTTTATATATTGCCAACTTCTCTTGATGAATTTCATTTAAATCTAACTGCAATCTATGAATATCATCATTTTTTAATTTTATAGTGTCATTGGCATAATTAAGTTTCTCACTAATATTTTTAATTTCTCTCTCCAATAATTCAACCTTGTCATTCTTGTTATTGTCAGATTTCATAGATTTTATAGATAAATTTTGACTTTCCAATTCTCTAATAGTCATTTTAAGTTCTCTAATTTCTTTTAATTGCTTATCCTCTTCATCCAGAAGCTTTTTTATTTCCATACGCAAATCTTTAATCTGACTTTTAAATGCACTCTCCGTCTCTTGAAGTTCTTTCTTGGTTGTAGTAAGTATCTCTTTATCGTGTACTATGGTACTTTCCAAAACTGATTGCTGTTCTGTTAACCTTTCTATCTTTTTCGCGGAGTAGTCTAATTGTGACTCAGCTTGTCGAAGCTTTAATCTTAAATCGATAATAGTTTTATCCTTACTTTTATTATAATCTAATGCTTCATCTGCAATATCAGATACTTTCATACCACTTTCAACATTCAATTGATTCTTACCATATGGATATATTTTCTCATCATCATTGAACGCTTTTTGTTGAGTATCAACTGTACTACTGACACTGATGGTTGCAGTTTCATCAAAAGTTGGCTTACTATCTGATTCAAATGTTACATCATCTGATGATGCAACATTCTTAATTTTTGATACTAATGACTTAGACGAAGTTCTTCCTGATTCCGATTCAGATACATCATTGTTAGATGTTGATGAGTTTCTAGATAAAGAAAAGGTATCAATACTACTTTGAGTTTGGGACAAGGACGTTTTTACTAGCAAGGGCTCGATTGATCCCGGTTTTGGGGATATTCCCGGTAAAGGTTTTTTCTCTAACACTAAATTAGGCACAGTAGTTACATTATTACTAGCCAATGTAGTCACCTTTTTCTTTTTCTTTTCTCCTTTGCCCAATAATTTATCAACGTCTTGTTTGGCTTTACTTCTGAGTTGATCATTATTCTCTTTCATCGACGTTTCTTTCTTCTTTTTTTCTTCTTCATACAATCGTTTATAGTAGCCGTCACATGGATGATCCCAAGTACTTTCACCAGTTGAAAAGTTAAAATAGTAAATATCTTCGGTATCTTTAGTTTTGCATGGTTTCCAATTTTTAGGCAATGGTGCCATTAAACCTTCCCTGGCAACCCAAAATAAATCTTGATCCTGCTGTAAATCCATTCCTAACCATTTTGCATACTCTAAAACTTCAGAGTCAGTTGGAACATAATTTGGATCTATCTCTTCCTCTAATACGATAGAGTCTACTGCGTTCGAGTTTCCACTTTCTTGCATGTTAGCTAAACGCGTTAGCTAAACACTTATCGGATTGCAAGGTATTGTATTTTTTGAACTCAATTTTTAACGAATACAAAAACAGGACCCTAGTGGGTGGTCACAATTAAAAAGTACATACATATTTACAATTATAACAATAATAATAATAATATAAGTGATACAATAAATTTCAGCGCAATTCAGTCTCTGTGTTTCTCAAAAATCTTAAGTACACAATTTGATTTTCCATGGCTAATTTTACAGGTTGTGACGCAAATGAAACAATCAAAGCATCTATTGCGCTATGATACATTTGAGCTATCAGTGAAAGGCCACAATATGATAGATAAAAAGCTGTAAAAACAAATAATGACCAAGAGGCATCTTTTTTTTGGACAAAAAGGCCAAATAATATAGCTACTATGCCTGCGATACCAATTGCGGCTGCTTTAAGCGTATGACCAGTCAAATCTTCCAGCGATAGTTCTAATGTTTGTGGATATGCCGCTATGTGATCTTCAGCGGCTTTACATAGAGTTCTTCCGTATGTAGCAGTTAAACAAAATGCTAGCTTATTATGTCTATTAGAAAATTCAACAAAAGGTGATACGAGTATACCAACTATTCCTCTAAAACTGCACTTGCTCGCAGTAACACTCAACCTAGATTTACTCCAATGATTCAGAAACAATACCACTTGAGCAAATGGACACAAAAGTGCGCCCTTACATAATGTACCAAAACTTGTACTTAACGCGCATCTACAATGTAAAAATACTCTACCAACCGGATTTAATGAATCCATATCACTTTTGACAAAGTACCACAATACACAGCCACCAACAACATAACTAACCAATGCATGAAAAAATTGGGTAATCCAATATAAAGAAAAAGCCATTCCTACGATTACCATAACGCTGTAATCAGAGTCAATTGTGGATATAAGACTGACAAAATAAACTCCCCACCATAAAAGCATACAAGTTTGAACAGCAACAATTGAAATACAAGTAATTGTCAAAGTTGTGCCATAATGCTTACAAACGTCTATAACCATTTGAATTAATGCTATTTTGAGAGTAAAAATAAGATTAAGTTTATTTTTTTATATGCGTAGCTAATTAGAGAATGTACCTATTGTCAAATTCAAGTTTTCTTTCGCCTGCTTATACGATGCAGCCTCGTAAATAGCTGAAAATATTAATAATATACCGATCCATGAAAAATTAGATTTCATCAATATGAGAATATTTGCAAGGCATATTTGCATCGATATAGAAAAAAGTAAACTTATAGACAAGAATGTCTCTCTCATTTCAGTATTATTGACAAATAGGGGTATACAAGATCCCGTAAATGATCCCAATAATGTTACAATCATTAACAATGAAGACCAACTTCCATCTATGTTAATAGTAGAGTGATCATCTTGTACTAACTGAAACATCGAAATAAGACCAACATGTAGTACAAAGAGGAAAATATAAAACTTATCACGATACTGACTTGGTGGTTTAGATAGTGGAATATGTGTATCACTCACAATTGCTGTAAATTGAGTCTCATCATTATTATCATCAGTAATATCACTCAATTCGATTGATTCGTCAACAAGCCTTGATGTCCCACTGTCGTATGATTCAATAGTCGATACCTTTTTGTACGACATTTTTACTAGATGAGAGGGGATGTTGTCACAAGTTAAACTTGTCAAGTTTTTTGTCTTATAATCCTGGAATCCTGACTTGGTTCCGACATTAGGACATACAGATATACATGGATTATAAACTACTTTCGTTGTCGTTTTGTAAGTATTTTCTGAACCAAATTATCCATATTCCATTTTCTTTTGAGACCAGGACCATTCATAACCAGTAAAACTGTCACATCATCATGCTCCATAGCTCTCAATCCTTGTAGTAATTTAGGGGAAACGAGAAAATATTGTGGTAAATCTTGACTAGAGCTACCACAGCAACTCTGCACTATTCTGTCGAATACAAGTCGTTCATTTCGCTCATCCATACCCTGATTAATTTCGTCGACTACTCGAAACGGCGATTTTGTGAATGCTTGAAGCGCCATAAGATACATGATTGTAGACACCGCTCTCTCACCACCACTATGACGAAGACCACTTAGATCAGTCAAAGTTGAACCTCCACGAAATAATACTCTCATCTGCATTTCATAGTCATCGATTAGATTAGGTTTCCTTAACACAACTTCCCCTTCATACTGCAATTTTGACATAAACTCTTTAAATGAACTATTTAGTCTGTCTGTTAAATGTTCAACCTGATTTAACCAATTAATTAATCGAGTTTGTAATCCAGCTTGGGCATTTTCAAAGTCTTTGCTTATAGCATCCAGTTCAATTTTTGTTCTATTCATTGCTTCTTCAGTGCTCCTGTAACGTGTAACAATTTCTTCGTTGTCAATTGACGACTTTAAATTATCTTCAAGTGTCTTAATTTTACTTTTCAAGTCGGCGATAGTAGTCTCAGTACAGTCTGTCATTGACATTGCTCGTTTCAATAACTCTTTGATGTTTTTATCAGCTCTTAAGGCATTGGCCTTTTCATCTATACTTTCTTTATCTTTTCTTGCGGATTCTAATTCCATTTTTGCATTTTCTTTAACGCGCATCAAATTTTTCAGTCCATCTTCTAAATCTGCAAGTTTGTCATCGACCTCGTTCTTTTGAATGTTAACATATTTTCTCAAACCCTCTGCGACACAATAATCAACTCTAAATTGCACTAAAGATTCCGCTGAAATTTTAAAATCATCAATTGCTTTAAAAAAGCGAATGGTGCTCTTTTTATAATCGCTTTGAAGTGAAGCCCTGAAACCATCGACAGTTTTTGACATATTTGCTTCCAGCCTTCGAATATTTTCTCTTGTTGTATTTACAGCTCGTTCTAAATCTTTGGGCATCAACAATAATTTCTTTACTTTATCTCTTTCTTTCTTGAGTCCATTAATTTCATCCAATAACGACGTTCCTTTCTCTTTACATTTACGGATATCATCATCAAGGCCTCTTAGAGTGCGTTCTATATCTTTGCATTGTGCTAATAACTCATCTCTTTGTTGAGTGCTACTAGAAATTCCACTTTGTTTAAGAATACCTTTACTTCTGTTATAAGGCACATCTGAACTATTGACTCCAACATTAGATTTATCATGATTACTTATATTTCCTCTATGTTCAGTAATACTTCGTTCTCCAGCACCGTCAGTGAGACTGAATAAAGTTACCGTCCCACGACTAAGATGACAAATATCTTTAATATCACTATTACTAATGACACGAGTTGCCTGAGACGTACGAGACCATAAAACCTTATCTAAATACCAGGACTCGTGCAAATAAGATCGAACAATAGCATTAGTCTCAATTTGATCAGTTAAATATCCTTGAATTCCAATACTTTTAAAGTCCGCAACAATACGTGGATTTCCATTTGGTTTATCGTCAATTTCTTTAATGCAAGTTATATCTGATCTTAATGATTTAGACGCTAATTGATGTTGTAAAAAAGTTCTGTCAGCATCACTAGTTACTATAAATGACAGTAGCTTTGGTAGTTTGATCAATTTTTCTAACATAACAGCAACATCATCGTTAGCAATTTTCATACATGAAAAAATAGGACCAATAATTTTCTCTTTAAGATGTCCAGTGCTCAACCACTTTTCTTGTTCCCTTTCTATAAATGTCCATGCTTTCTTACAATTATCTCCTAGAATACCATAAGAGTCTAACTTTGATTTGATTTTTTCCATTGGATCTTGATAATTCTTCAACCTCATATCGATTAGATTTTTTTCCGACAACACGTCTTTCTTTTTTGTCTCCAAATCCGATAATTTCTCATCAAAATTAAGTTTTTGGGGTTCCAAATTTTTTAATTTTGAAGAAAAAGTTGCAAATTGTTCCTCCAAATTAGATACAGCACTCTTTGCCGTTTGTAATTCTTTAGTTTTAAGTTGTTCTTTTTCGATTTCATCTGCTAATTTTTTTTCTAACATCTTTCTATCATTTTCAATCGAATCAATCTCATTACATGTTGCTTCAAGTTCTGTCTCAAGCTCAAATACTGTCTCTTTGCATTTTGTCAAATGCGTTTCAGCACCTTGACATAAAGTTTTTGACGTTTCCAAAACTTTATCGTAAGTAGCTAGTTGTCGTTTAATACCAGCCTGAACCTCCTTTATCGGATCCAACAATCTTCTACCTTCTTCATACTTTTTTTCCGCATCTTCAAATTCTACTTGCTTATTTTTGACTATCTGGGCCATTTCTTTCACCTCTTCGGTTAACAGCCTAATTCTGTATAATTCTAATTTTTCTTTAGTCTCTTTACGCTGCATAAATCTATCATATTCAATTTGCATGGAACCTAATAATACTCTCAAATCATCATATGTAGTTTTTTTTGCTAACATTAAACGCTCTCTATCCATAGAATCAGTTTGGGCTGAAGACAGTGCTAGTTGTTCATCACGTAGACTTGATTCACCATCATTTGGATAAACACACTGAAGTGTCTTTTGCAGAATTCCTTGAGGAGTTTGATTTGTGAACTGACCAACTTTGTCCTGAGACATGAATGAACACAAGTTATCAACATCAATTTTAAGTGATTTGACCAGTTCTTTAGCTTCTTTTTGAGTTGAAATTTTACCATTTAACATCCATGGTCTTTTATCACTGTTAATTGCTCTACGAATACATTCGACTCGATCCTTGTTCAACAAGTCTAACTCAATATAACACTCACCTGTAGTGCCACTTTTAACAAATTCAGCTAAATCATTAGTGCGACCTAGTGAGAATTAAAAAGGTTAATATGATGATATAATTTAAAAGTTTTGAAAATCAATGTAAAAAACCTAATATAGCTGGACTTCCACCACAAGCCAAACATATTGCATGAGTTATTGTACTTTTACCAGTGCCATTGGGACCAAGTATTACATTTAATCTAGGACCAGGAAATACTTCGCAATCATCATAAGTGAGAAAATTTACCATTTTAACTCTCAACACTGACCCAAATTTATAACCCAGACCTATCTGTTTACCAACATCCCATGTAATACTACTCATTGTAGCAATTTTAGAGCTAGATTTTTTGATGTTTCGCTGATTCGAATTACCGATTTTTGGAATTTGAAAACTCGGACACGTCAAATGAATCAAAGTAAGAGATGCAACTCTTTTAGATGCAGCTAAAAATTTTGCCGTTATTGGTAACTCAAATGTCAGAAACAAGCCGGATAATTGGCGAAAATGTCCTAACAGACTAACTTTATAGTTACATTAGTACCATTGGTAAGTTGATGCATTAGCTTAAAATGACTATGTTTACATTTCCACATGGATTAGCTGAATAGAATCGCCTAATAGTTCTGTAAAATGCACTTATCAATCCTTGTTATCATCAATGTTTGGGGCCGCTTTGGGGCCGTTTTAAATTTTATTCCGAAAGAGAGAAAAGTCAAAGTCAACTGTTGTAACTAGTTACAAATAATAAAGGATACTATGGATACCAGACACCATTCACCAAAACCTCTGCACTAGTACATGAATAAATCATGATGGTTGGGGGTTCACTCACCACATGTGACACTTGTCCTCGGCCCCCTGACGAATTTGGTGGTTAACATTAACGGTTACGACTTAAATGCGGATCTCTTTCTTGTCCTTGCACTATAAGTGATGCTAAATGATGGATATTTTTAGCTCCATTCACGTCGCGGTTCCAGTAAAGTCCACATTCTTG
>JACCDO010769058.1_pt1 | contig 20209 bp, 14 predicted proteins | sample 7446101 | NCBI WGS metagenome assembly JACCDO01 (sample SAMN15323440, study PRJNA562643) | freshwater metagenome | isolation source: river surface water | place: USA:Blue River Watershed | collected 2017-08-16
GCTGATGACTACTGTGGCGACAATCCATCATTGTGCTGTGAATTGTCGAGTAGTCAAGATGGTTGCTCCGTTAGTAACATGCCACAAGATGTGTCGACGCTTGTTTTTCCTGGTGGTGAAACCAGGTGTATTTTTAGCACTTCATCAAAGTTTAATTTTCAAGTTATTCCTGGGAAAAGCGATAAATTATTGTTTTATTTCCAAGGAGGAGGTGCTTGTTGGGATAAACTTTCAACTGCTCTGACATTTTGCACAACTGATGCAGACCCAGACTTTAGTGGAGCTGGAATATTCAGTAGAGATGAATCTAATGAATACAAAGATTATACAATTGTGCATGCACTATATTGCGATGGTTCTGTATGGACAGGAGATACTGTCCGTCCTTATAAAGATAGTAATGGCGAATTTGTTACTCAAAAAGGATTAGCTAATGCTCAATCGGTTTTAGATTGGGTAAAGTCTCAGCAAAGTATTGGGTCATTAGCCTCTACATTTTCGAGCTTAGTAATCATGGGCTGCTCTGCAGGAAGTATTGGTGCTCAAGTATGGTCGTCTCCTATATTAGAAACCTTAAGTTGGACTGAAGCTGCGGTCATTCCTGATAGTTACATTGCCGTCTTTCCAGACGGAACTCAAGGTCCTTCACTCACTCACTCGCGTTCACTTGCTCTTAAACTCATTTTCTCGTTCACTTAGGTCCGTTAATTCAAGGCTTCGGTGTTTGTGATGCCTGGTTCTTGAGTGATAAAATGAAAAGTGTTTGTAACGAGGGTAAGTTAACCCTGCAACTCATCATGACGGATTACTTCCCACAATATAAGTCAATTCCATTCGCCTACATTCAATCTAAAGTTGATATCGTTCAACAATCGTTCTACGTTGCTGTTGCATTTACATCAAACGTTAGCGCTATCATTACGCCAACCCAGTTCTATGATGATGTGAATCAAATCATGTCAGTTTACAATAAAGAAAGCAATTTCCTTACGTATCTTGTTGATGGTGATCAGCATTGTTTCACTCCAAACGGTTTTTACTTCACAGCAGATCCTCTCGGTAGAATGGATAACCAAGAGAACACGGATTCCCCATTAATGAGTGCATGGACCAGCACTTTTCCTCTAGCAAATAGTGAGACTGCTTCCTCAGTCTGCGATGGCACAGTTGAAGCCACAGCTAATGGAAAAAATACTTATTGCAGTGCAAGTGTTTACCCAAAAACGTTTAAAGAATCGTATTAGTTTAGTTATCTCCACTTTATGCTCGATACAGTGGCGCCAAGATACTATTGTAATTAAACATACTCTTTTTCACACCCACTGTCGCTTTACCGGTACTGCAACTTGCGGTACACAGTAGGAATCGTACCATCCAGCTTCAAGTTTGAGTGCAACATCGCGTATTGCTCCGCAATGAATGCAAACACGCCCATCCACGAAGAGTCGATCCGCGAAATAGGCTCGATCCAAAATATTGGTTACCTCTTGGCTGTGAAAATTGTCACCGATGAAGGCATCACCAAATTGCGAATAGTATCATGTAGCAGCAACATTAGCAACATTAAGTTCTTCTCTAATATTACAGAAATTCACGATGTACTCGATAAGGATGTGAGTGACGTATTTGATCCTAATACTGCTGCAATCGTTTCTAATTTGCTACTAAGATTTAAAGCGAAGTTAAGTGCACATAAAGACGGATTCAACATAGTCAAACAATTCACAAAATTCAACATAAGTGAAACATCGACGAACGTAGTTGTAGATAATTTGGCGTTTACTTGCGCCATTGTCGATTGTTCTAATGATGGAGTATTATTGTTAGAGTTTGAAGAAGTGGTACTTGATGGACAGTCAACTTCGTCGTATGGTCAAATTCTTAAATCTGGTGAAATATTAAGTAGAATAAGAGCTGCAGGTGATATAAATACTGTAACTGGAACATTTTTAGATGCAATTATGGATATTATGAAAGACTTTGATCGCGGAATGGTCTATCGCTTTGAGCCCGATTGCAGTGGTAATGTTATTCATGAAATCATTAGAGATCCTGCGATTGTGCCTCATTCCTACTTGAACCTTCGGTTTCCTGAATCTGATATCCCAAACGTCATGCGCAAGTTGTATGTAAAGTGTGGTATGCGCTTTATATATGATGTAAACGGTCAAGATAGTAAAATTATAAGTAAAAGTTACAGTGAACGAATAGATTTGTCTATGAGTTCATTCCGATCATCTCATCCATGCCACCTCCAATACTTGTCTAATATGGGCGTAGTTGCATCTTTATCGATTCCTATTATTATTGACGATCGTTTATGGGGTATATATGCATTACATAGTCACAGTAAACCATCGAAACCAAGTATTGAGCAACGAATAATGCTCGAAATGTTGGCATCTATGTCTTCATTCCGCATCAATATATTTGAAGTTGATGCTTATAATTGCATCAAAAATGAATTGGCGATGATTATGAAGTTCCTACAGACGTTTAATAACGTCAGTGAGTTCATATCTAATCACCTCGATAGTCTACTACAGCTTTTGGATTGTCAATTTATTGGCTTTATTGAAGGCGATCATTCTCTTCTCGGTCACCTCTATGATGACATGATCATGTTTGGCGATACGACAATTGCCCCTACTAGGTATTCAATAACTCATTCATTCGCTGTACACCATCTTTTACTAAATTATGCACTCTAGGGATGGTTTCGTCAAGCTTAATGAACTATGTGCCATGAACTCTGTCTTTAAAGAATCTTCGTTCAAGGAGGGGCTGGGTGGTATGGGCGGAGGTGTCATCATGTTAAAGCATCCTAACGTCACCATCGTTTTGGTTCGTGTGTGCCAAATTGTGGATATTCACTGGGCAGGTGTTAACGATACGACTGAAATTGGAGTTTTACAGCCACGTAAATCTTTCGCAATATATACCGAAAAGGCTAAAGTCACGTGCAAGCAATGGACTGATGCAAACGTTGAGAATGCGCAATATTTATTCGAGCAAATTACTCTATTTGTGCACTCAAATATGTTGACCAAATTCCGGTCATCGTTAGACCAGTCCAATTCAGATTGCGTCAAAGCGATTAACGAAGCCAAAGAAAATTATGATTTTTTCGCCCAAATGTCGCATGAGTTACGCACTCCGTTCCACGGAGTCATATCATCGCTGCAAATTCTTCAGTCTGCCAAGAATACGTTGACGTTGAAGGACCAGAAGGAGCTTATCACCTCCGCGTTAGATTGCGGTAATGTGATGTTAAAGACGTTGGATGACATTTTGAATATCGCGAAGAGCAAGCATCACGTCGAGCCTATCATTGCGGATATAAATATTTCAATGATCACCGCACTATCCAGTAGAATGTTGGGACCCATGGCAGAGACTAAAGGGGTCATGCTGCGCTATGAATTATGTCCAGTGAGCAACCAAGTTATCGATAAGTTTGAGTTAGTGTGTTCGAGTGAACCAGGTGTGCACCTATGGGACACGATTACTGTCCGCACTGATGAGACGAGAGTGCTTCAGTTAGTGAATAACTTGACAAATAATGCGATTAAGTTTACTAAAAAGCACGGTGTAGTTAGTGTTCGAGCCAACTTAGTTTTGCGATCACAATTACAAGAATTGTGGCAAGCTGTCTGCGACCAGCACTTAATTAGCCACATTTTTGTTGGCAGCCTAGACTGCGATGAGAAAAGTGTTAACGATTTAGTTTATGTAATAGAGGTAACAGACACTGGCAGTGGTGTGACAGCAACCGATATGCAAAAGATGGCTAATGCGTACATTCAAGCGGACTCAACGTCGCGTCTGGCGAAGACCAAAGGCACGGGACTAGGTTTGCATATCTGCAAACTGAATGTTGGAGTATTGAATGGAATATTTTCCTTGGCCTCTACCATTCATCGTGGCTCCACATTTTTCGCCGCTATTCCTGTCAGCTTTAGTAATAACAGCAACACAATGTTCATGACTCACTCCAATAGTGTTGATAGCTTTAGTGACGTGATCCCCCACGTGGGTCGTAGCAGCACCGATGATGACAAAGACTCTAAATCATCTTCATCCGGTCGATCATCGCCATTCGAGCCCTGCGGGATCGAACCTGTTTCGTCGACGAAAGTGTTATTTATCGTCGACGACAGCAAAGTCAATTTAAAATTAGCCGAAAGAAAAATTAAACTGGAATATTCTGATTTATTTAAAATTGTTTTACTCGAAAGTGGTCAGAATTGTATTAAAGCTGTTAGGGATTTGGTCGAATCGAACCAGTACCATGAGCTAGTAGGCGTTTTAATGGACTATCATATGCCGGAAATGGATGGTTCGGAAACTATCCGTAATATTCGCTCCATTGAAGCCACTTTAGATTACAAGAAAAGAGTTCCTATTGCTGCCTTTACTGCTGATATTACATCAGATAGTGACAAAGATTTAAAGACTGCAGGAGCCGATTACATACTACCAAAGCCTACCCCTGCAAATGCATTGGAGGAGATGTGCAGAAATTTTTTAAAGCAAGATTAATGTTAATAATGTATGTAATGCAAGCTATCCTTTCGCACTACTTCACTACTTCTCTACGTCACTACCTCAGGGCCGCGTAGGCCGCCTGGTAAGCACGCACCTCTTGGTTGACGAGGAATATCTTTCCATCAAATCTAAGTTGAAGAAGAAAAATAAGAAATGCTTCGCTCTGTGTGTAGTATCCGCCGCTTCTCGCAGTCCGCATCGGCCAGGTCCAAGGTCTTTCCTTCCGCACAAGCTGCTGTCGCTGATATCAAAGACGGGAGTGTGCTCACCGTTGGTGGTTTTGGTTTGTGTGGAATTCCAGAGAAATTAATCGCTGCATTGAAGGAAAAGGGCACCAAGAATCTCACTTGCGTCTCCAACAATGCGGGCGTGGATGACTTTGGCTTGGGCATACTATTGCAAACTGGTCAGTCAGTTTTACATTTCTATTGTATTTTCATTTTTTCGCTTATTCACTCAATCAATAGGTCAAGTAAAACGAATGATTTCAAGTTATGTTGGTGAAAATAAGCACTTTGAGAAATTATATTTGACTGGTCAATTAGAAGTTGAACTAACCCCTCAAGGAACGCTAGCAGAGAGATTGAGAGCAGGTGGTGCTGGTATTCCTGCATTCTATACACCTACTGCATATGGTACAGTGATTCAAGAAGGAGGTTTTCCTATCAAATACAACAGTGATGGAAAGACCGTTGCTATTAAAAGTGCACCACGTGAATCACGTGCATTTAATGGACGCAATTACGTCCTTGAGCATGCGATAACAGGTGATTATGGTCTTGTCAAAGCATGGAAAGGTGATAAAAATGGTAATTTAGTATTCCGCGCAACTGCAAGAAACTTCAATCCTGATGCTGCAAAAGCAGCAAAGATTACTATTGCCGAAGTTGAAGAATTAGTTGAGCCTGGCGAGCTCAGTCCTGACGAGATCCATCTCCCAGGAATATACGTTTCTAGAATTATTAAAGGTGATAATTACGAAAAACGTATCGAAAAATTGACAATTGCTGGTGCTCCAAGTGGTAAAGCTGATGCCAATAGAGATCGCATCGTCCGAAGAGCGGCCAAGGAATTTCAAGACGGCATGTACGTTAACTTAGGTATTGGTGTACCAACATTGTGCTCAAATTACATTCCTAAAGGAATGAGAGTTGAACTACAGAGTGAAAATGGATTATTAGGTATGGGCCCATACCCAGAGAAAGGCAAGCAAGATGCGGACTTGATCAATGCTGGTAAAGAGACAGTGTCTTATTTGAAAGGTTCTTCCATTTTTTCCTCCTCCGACAGTTTTGCGATGATTAGAGGACAGCATGTAGACTTGACCATTCTTGGTGCTTTAGAAGTAGCCGCTAATGGCGACCTTGCAAATTGGATTATCCCTGGTAAGATGGTGAAAGGTATGGGTGGGGCGATGGACTTAGTCTCGAGTGGCAACAGGGTCGTCGTAACGATGGAGCATACTGCCAAATCTGGTGCACCAAAAATATTAAACAAATGCAACCTTCCATTGACTGGTAAGAGTGTCGTCAACTTGATCATCACTGAATTAGCAGTATTTGAGGTTTCGCCAACTGCTGGATTAACTCTGATTGAGCACGCTGAAGGGGTCAGTGTTGATGATATCAAGAAGAAAACTGAAGCACCTTTCAAGGTTAGCGACAAGTTAAGAGTAATGCAGCAATAAGGGGTTCTCTATTGTGTGCGCTTTGATTGTGTCGAATATGTGTGTATGTCTGAGTGAGTTTCATTAGTTACAATTTTGTTGGACAGTATATTATTAATTTATTTTCTTCATGAACCGATCTATTCCCGTGGTACTTGTGTCATTTCTTTCTTTGCGTTTATTTTTATTGCCAACCACCAGCGGCTTGGATAAGCACGCATCCAGATGCCGGTTGAGATTGGATATTGAGTCCGACATAAAATCTGAGCATACTGGACACAGGAAACTACTGGTGACTCGAAGAGGGTCATCAGCGCTTGGGGCCTGCGCATTCCTCGTGATATCATCTATTGTTGACGATGCTTCACATGGTTCCTCAACCAACTCACTGACGTCATCAAATGTCTCGATATTGAAATCATAAATATTACTATTCTCGTCACAAATGATAGACGGTGAGCTCTCGATATTCACAGGTTTCGTATCCTTGTTCGCTTGGACTCGAGCAAAAGCGGTTTTTATATTCATCGATTTATTCGCTGGTGAAAAGGGATCTGCGGCGTCTTTAAATGACGACATGCATATACCCAGCAAACGCAAATTCAACGGCAGTTCCTTCTTCAGCAACTCCAGCGACACCTTATAGATGTCAGCATCCTGTTGAAGCCAGTTTTTGGTGGTTTTGCTTCTTGTTATTTCGTTATATTTGACATCTTTCAACCGAAGAGTCAAGGTGCGGGCATGCAAACCCTTACTGATCATCTGCTGCGATACTATGGTCGATATCTCCTTGCACTTCTCTATTATTTCCTTGTCATTATTAATTGCTTTGAATGTTTCTGTGTGACTAAGTGACTTCCGCGTGACACCTTCTGCTTCCTCTGGTGGCCCTCTATTAACTTCATCGTCGCCAATACCGAGAGCACAGCGATGGATGAACATGGCAAATTTAGTAGAAAATAAATGATGAATCAGATGTGCAGATGTGCGGCATTCACTCATTGTTGAGACGCCAATTCCCTGCAGTATTTTTTCGGATACCTTTCCAATTCCTAAGTGAGTAAGCAAGTAGCGAGTGAGTAGGTGAATACCACGATAGGTAAATAAGTATAAGCATCGTCACCTGAAACCTTTCTTGTGGGTAAATTAAGTAAAAAAGTCAATATCTCCTCACGTGAGGGTGCTACTGAAAAAATTCCGTTGGGTTTGTTGACATCTGCAGATATTTTTGCTAACATAAAATTATTCGCAATGCCACAACTACAGGTTAGTCCATTCGTAGCAACAAAAATCTTATGCTGCATCTCACGCACCGTATCCTCCGCTAGTTGTCGTAATTGCAGTATATCATAGTCCTTCGGGTCCTTAAGCGAGTGGATGTGACTGGTGAGATCAACATAAACTTCATCCAGTGACATGCAACTATAATTAGGATCGTATTCCCTGACGACTGCTTGCATCTGCTCGGATGCTTTCTTATATTTATCAAAGTTTAAATCAAGATAAATTAAGTTTGGACATAATTTGTCGGCAACAAAAGATGGCATTGCTGATCTAACACCATATTTTCTGGCGACGTAATTACATGTGCAAATTACACCCTTTCCAACTGCAACAGGGAAATCGACTAATTCTGGTCGGTCACGGATCTCTACACTGGCATAGAATGCGTCCATATCAATTACAACCTTTATGCCATGTAAATCTCGCTTTAGTTCTAGTTCCGAGTGAATCTTTTGTACTTGTTTCAATAAATTATTATTTTCGGCAATACTCAATCGCTTCAGTTTGTTCTTCATGTCACATATCTTACTATCAGTTTCTTGATCTTTTTCTAACTGTTTTTTGTAGTAAGAACTTCCTGTAGTAGCCTCTTCAATTATTTGAATTTGCTTTTCTTTGGATACCAACATTCCTTGGTCCATACCAGCCTGAAATTAATACGTAAGTTATGTGCGTAGAAGTAAGAGATTGTGGAGTGCCTTTGACGTCCCATAATGAAACAGGTGCATTGTTCCGAATACAACAAGTGGCGGAGAGAGATGGTGTGACTTGGCGCATAATTCGCGCTTTATCTCGCCAAGTCCACAACGAATGTGTTAAAAACTTTGGTTTAAAAACCTTGATTGATTGAAAAAAAAAAGTCATAAATCCCTATTAGGACAATTTCGATTAATTACACAATGCGCGGAATTCGTTCCACCCTCGAATGGCCCTGACCGACACTTGGTATATGTGTACCTGGCATAGCGATCGCTGTACCTCCTTCAGCAGGCTTTGATACTCCCAGCTACAAATTACATGAATCTCTTGTAATTCTCAAGTGTTGCCAATAGTAGCGGTGTACCACCATCGCGTTAATATCTTAATGCGCACTTTGCTTCATTGCCGAATACATTTCTGGTAAGCCTTGCTGCTGTAGCTAAAGATTTCGGTATCTTTTCTTAAGCCTAATCTAGTCTCGGTCGTATCATTCCGATGGTGGGTGTAGTTTATTGAATGCTACAGTGGTAAAGTAAGCCCTTAGCAGCTCGTACTCCTCGACTTGTATATCCTTCTCTTTGGTGCTAACAAATTGCACCAATACATTTAAAACTTGATTTTTTACTGTATTTTCATCGTTGCAAGCATTGTAATGTAGAATTCGCGTTATAAACAGAGTCCAATCCTCTACAAACCTGCCCTCGGTGTCCTTGTTACTCTCAACTCTAGCAACTGCATGGCGCATTTTGGCTTGGATATACTTCAACATATGCGGTAAAAAGCAATTCATGTCACTCAAAACATATTCTAATTCCAAATATAACTGCTTGTCGTACTTCAACTCATTGAGATAAAATAACTTGATTTTATTTTTTGTTTCTGAACTAGCATGCATGTCTACTAGGCAGTTGAAGAATCCTACCTGCTCATAAAAACTGGCGCCAATGAAGTTATCAAAATGTTTTAAATCGTGCAAAAGAAATTCTAAAGCATCCTTTTCGTGTTCCATTATGGTTTCATTATTATGACCGTTAACTACAGCTGCCTGTCCTCCCATATAATGTAAATATGATACATGTTTCTTCGTCAATTCGTGTCTCTCTTTGAAAAGGGTGACTACTCGAGTACCTTTACATTGCATTTCCAACACTTGTAATGGGGTTGGTATATGAAATAACAGGCTAGGTTTCCTGATAACGGAGATATTGGCCTCTTGGATCATCCAATTAATAATTTGCCGATTAACATAGTTATCTTGATTCTTACGTATCCCATTTAAAGTATAATTTGTAAATATATCGCATATTCTGATGTCGTTTAGCTCGATATTTAGTTTCTTTGTTAGATATACTCCATCCAGTAGATTTACACCATCAACTAAGCCCGGGATAGTCGCCAATGATACGCTACACTCCCTGTCGATTACTACTGAAGCAGAATCGTGTGAATTGTATCTATACTTCCCGCCCAAGTATTTATTTTTTCTGGTTGAAAGCAGCAATAGGATGTATATGGCAACAAATTCCGAATCTCTCAATGCGCCAGCTGCATGGCGAGTTGCCAGGTCTTTTACCACGGGGCATATGAGATCTACGTTAAATGACGCCGATTCCCCTGACATATTCTCGGCTCCTCGTAGACCGCGTGGTGTAACAGCGATCAAAACTGGTAATTTTTACCTATTACGATTCGATTCGAAATAGTAACTTCACGTCGTAATTTTACGAAATTTATTTGGTACCGGTGATACAATAAAGTTAATAAAGTTTATTAAATAAACCTGTCGTTTTAGGAAATTGTATTATATTTACTACACAGCAAGTAACGAAAGCTTGCTGTCCTAGCACTATGTTCTAAGCTCGGCACGAGACCCGAAAACTATTAAATAGATTTAATTTAAACTAGTAAGTACTAAATACGGAACTTACGCGGAACTAATAGTCATACACAATTTTGTATAGATAAGATAGTAAGTGTAGAGACAATAATGTATGGATACAGAGAAGAATATAAGTATATACGATTAGTGCAAGCTGAATAGTAAACCATATGGGGAGAGAAATTAACCCTATATTGAAAACCGACCTTAGTATATTATAGCACCAATCATATACTAATTGTTGTCGCAATAGATATCGTATTTCAAAGCAAGTCTAATTGCTTTGCAATAGTTCTACATTTTACCGAGTCCGGAACTCGGAATCCAGAAGATCCTCGGCTGTTCGATTCGCAGCACGCAGATATCGAGAGAGAATGCAGTATTTTTCCTTCTTATTTTTGATTTCGTTCGTTCTTGCGGTCTCCGCGCAGCAAGTGGTTGACGTGACAGAAGCCACCTTTGATAGTATTGTGGATGGGTCAACGAATGTGTTGGTGGAATTCTTTGCACCATGGTGTGGACATTGTAAAAATCTAGCTCCAGAATGGAAGTTAGCAGCCGAAACTTTTCAGGCAGATGATGCAATTATATTTGCTGCTGTTGATGCTACTGAGAACGCAGCACTAGCGCAGAAATTTGGTGTTAAGGGTTATCCTACAATTAAATTTTTCCCTAAAGGTTCCACCACAGCGGAAGAATATGATGGAGGTAGACAAGCTGATACAATAATTAAGTGGGTTAATACAAGAGTTGGCACATCAAGAAAATTAAAACAAGTTCCATCTGCTGTTACAACATTAACCTCTAGTAACTTTGATAAAGTTGTATTGGGATCAAAAGCAGCACTAGTTGAATTCTATGCCCCATGGTGTGGTCATTGTAAAAGTCTTGCCCCAAAATACGAAAAATTGGCTCAAGTGTTTGCTGGCGATAGTGATGTAGTAATTGCCAAACTAGATGCTACTGAAGAGAACGAGATATCTTCAAAATATGGTATCACAGGATTCCCTACACTAAAGTTCTTTCCTGCTGGATCTTCTGAGCCAATAAACTACGAATCAGAGAGAGAGGTTGAAGCAATGGTGCAATTTATTAACGAAAATGCTGGTACATCACGACTTCCAGATGGCTCTTTGTTGCCAACCACCGGAAGAATTATTGAATTAGATGACGCGATCAAGGCATCAAATCATCAAGTTGATTCTGCATTAGTCGAGAAATTGAATAATCATATTTCTTCATTGAGTGATAAAAAGGCTATTGAATATGGTAAAATTTACCTTTCAATTGCTGATAAAGTGATCAATAAAGGTGCCGATTATGTCGCAAATGAGATCACTAGATTGAGTAACATGATCAAATCATCCAATGTAGCGCCATCATCTAGAACCAATTTTCAATTAAAGCAAAATATCTTGAATGCATTTATGAAAGAATAAAATGTAATTTAACAATAACAACACAAATATATCTTCTATATCCCTTCATTATCCCTGTGCCTTAGCAAATCCCAAGTTCGTATTGAACAACAATGCTCCCCATAATACTATGAGTAGTGGTGTTATGACAAGCACTGACTGTAACAGTAAGCTGCCATCGTTACTATTGCTATGATTGAATATGGACAACACAATCGGGGCTATCAGACCGAAGAATAATGAAACCATTAATCCCGGGAATAAGCGATTTGTAGATAAGCCTGTGTTGACCAATAATCGCTCCCACGTCGTGTACATATAAGGAGAAAACATGACTTTTCTAAAACTATCTAATTGTGGATTAACTAAGGATCCTATAGATGCTGCGCGATGAAATAGCATGGGGTATGGTGCGTAGCGCGTATCGGGAAACAACAGTGCCATAACATTAGGGATTGCTTCGGTATAACCATATTCCTTGTGGTGATTTAAAATTTTTGTCACACCTGATTTAGAGATTATGTATGCAGAAGTCCCAACTGCAGTCCCTACATCAGTATACATGTGCACAATATTTTTTGTTTCCGATTTTATTAAATTTAATCCCGGAACATACATCATATAGCCCAAATGAAAAGCATCCCATTTTCCATAATCATTCGAGTTTTTTACAAAGTTACCCACCGATTCAATCGTGTTTATATCGTGCCTTATTGTTACTTCTAGGTTATCTTCTAATATCAGCACACTGTAATTTGGTTTATTTTTGTATTTCATGCTTATCTCTTCTAGTACCGCAATATGTGATGTATAACAGCCCCGTACACGATCTTCATTGTCAGGAGGAAATACCTTCACGTTAACGCGATCCCATAGTCCCACATCAATCAACTGGCCTTTGGTATGTTCCAAACGTTGGTTTCCATCTAACGAGGTAGTTATCAGATAAACACCATCAAGAAAAGACCAATCAGCAGTTGCGTGCATATTAAGTGATCGTTGTGAATAGTAATTATTGATTCCTCTAATAACGGGTGGTTTCATAGACCCAATTGGGTGATATCCTCTGAATGCTATTCCATGGAGGAATAAGCAGCTCAAAATCAACAAAAATACGTGGTTGCTAAGCATCGCGAATCAGGAGTTTCCTTGCGATGTCGGTGTAGTGCTGCTTCTATCGCAAATGCGTCTGCAGAGAACTCAATGCTCGTCTCTGACAGACTCACAAGGAATGATGTAAGTGCATGACTGCATGCTTTTATCGCCGGTACAGTACTGTGCTGCGTATGTTGCCTTTAGCTCATGGAAATCACATTAAAGCGGGTTTGGATGTTGTAATATTCATTACTCTGTTACACGAAATAATCTTTGATTCGTAAAATGGTGGGAATTACACACTAACTGAATTACTCGACGCAGTGTGATAACCTTTCACTGAAACTGAAACCGAATTTAAATTGAATTTTCGCATGCGTTATAGGTTGCATCACTAGCTTCCCTCGTTGATTAAATAAATTAAAGTATTTAAAAAAAATCAATTCATTTGAACAAATGATCACCAATCGTCAATGCAGCATCGTTTGGAGACGGCTGTCTATTATTCGGTACCGAAAATACAAAATGGCGATAACAGTTCACTAAATGAAGCGAGTTGAATGAAGTCTTTATCTTAATAATTCAAATAAACTGTTTCATTATCGGTGGTTAAAACGGTAATTAACGGTCAAATGAGGTCATTATCAAGTGATAAGTTCTGCATACATTCCAATGCATTTGTTCTAGCTTGGCTTTCTTCTTCGTGAATAATTTCAAGAAGAGTCGCTTTAAGATCAAGCGATGAAGCTATGACAAATTCATTATCCTCGACAGCAGATAAATATTTCATCGCCCATAATGAATGGTCCCTAGCGCATCCTTTATCTTCTCGTATTACTGATATAAGCGCTGCTAATAACCCAATTGATGGATCAATCATGATTCTTGCGTACTCCACATCGAAGGCTGCTAAATTCCATATGATACCAATTGCATTTAATCTAGCATCTGCTTTGTCCTCTCGGATTACGGAAACCAGTAATCCTAAAAGACCAAGAGACGAATTTAACATAAAAGACGAATTGTTCGAGTCAATTGATAAGTTTTGTAGAATAGCTAATGAATCTACACTAGCTTGATTTTTCTCTTCACGAATCATAGAGACAAGTGTCTCAATAAGTCCACACATGGGATCGCCTATTAGGCGAGCATTGTCTTCGTTAAGAGCTAGATTCGTGACAATTGATAGTGCCTTTTCTCTGGCTAATTCTTTGTTGTTGCGTATTGTTTCAACAAGTGTCGCCAATAAATCAACTGATGGGTCCAACAAAATAGGTGCATGGCTTTCAATAGACAAGTTCCATAAAATCTCTAACGCCGTTTCTCTGGCTAATTCTTTGTTATTGCGTATTGTTTTTACAAGTGATACCAATAAATTAAGTGAATCGACCATAATATGTCTATTATCTTCTTCGCTAGACAATATCCACAGAGAGTCCAATGCACTTAGCAATGCCTCTCCTTCCACTTCACGTACTGCCGCCGCGAGCTCCTCAATGCCTCCAAGAGCCATTATAAGTATATCGCCGCAAGTGCACTCTTCCTTACGTTGGACAGTAGGTGCAACAAAAATCACAAGAATTTCTGTCCCTCTAAAGGGATATTTTTCAATGATTTTATATGATGAAAAAAAATTCCATCAAATTTTTTGAGTACATGTACCGGTGTAAGGGTGTGGGAAAACGTTGTCAAAAACTTTTCTCACTTTAAGTCTTTTAGTGCCACAATTAAATTAGTGGTACCTTTACATCAATGTCGGGGTCGCTTGGCTGCACTTTGCTGCTACTGATGCTGGTGTCTGTTTGGTTGTCTTCAACAGCAGGTGATTATCCAAGGAACATTAAAAGCATTGTTACGAAATTGACATCTTGTACACAAAACGCACTACGCGGTCAAGAATCGCGAGTTCAGATTGAACTCCCTCCTGGTGCTGCATTTGGTGTTGAGAATAAAAAGGTTCAATCGGATAACGACAAGGTGATGCAAAGTAACCGAGAGATTGCGTTATTATATTGTGAAATGTTTAAAGTAATGTCTAGTACGTCAACGGTGCTGTTCCCCACAGAGAATGAGGCATCTACTGCTAGAAATATGTGGGGAAGTAAGTTTAGTGGTAAAGTATTATCAATTGATGTTAAGCCTTCAAAGGGTATGGGTAAGTTGCGATCGCGTAAATTTTCCGCTGAGGAACAAGAAGCGGTATTAATGGGTTCTGATGGGGTATATGTGCCTGATGAGACGGAATTGCTATTAATTGTTGGTCCTCGTATTAAAGATTATAAGAAAATTAAGAAACTTCATGACAAATTTGGTGCTGGTACATTGTTTGTATTAATAAATCCTTACTTGGATGCCGCTGTGGCGCTAACTAAGTCTTTAGATGATGAAACTAAAGAGACAATAGATTGGATCGATAACACTTTTGTAAATGTATTTACGTACAAGCCGCCACTCATAGAAGGAGGAAGTAAAGAGTTGCTTCTATATCATGAGTACAAAGGTAAATGGTTACTCGCAGAAAAAACTGTGGACAAAGGATTACTTGGCATGGAAAGCGTCACATTCAAAACAATCTTGGAGAGTGAGAAAAAGCCAGACAAGAGTAGTATTGCGAATGCAGCGACGAGGTAGTGGGAATAAGTTTGGTGTATTCTAGACATTTGTTTATATAATAACACAATAATTACAAATCTTTCAACATTTTTTTTATTTTTTCTATTCCTAATTTTCGCATTAATTTTATATTATTTTGGTAAATATTTTCGGTGTCGCCATAGGCATCAATCGCTCTAGTCACTTCGTCAACAAGTAGCAAATGAATAATACTGTGTGGCGATCTGTTAGTATAGTTTTCAACGTCGTCTTCATTGGAGTCGGCGAACATGTAAAGCGGATGAAAGGATGCCAATTGTATCCGATTATCCAGTTTGTTTTCCTCCAGTGCTCTCTCGATTATGTTACATAAATCTAGAAACTGATCGAATTTTTGATCAAATTCTGGTAGCACTATTAGTGTAGTGGGCGCTTTGCCATCAATCAAATATTGCGCTTCGCGGAGTATATCATCGCATAATTCAATTGATTCTGTGTTAGACTTGGCTATATCTTTCCTGTTTACTGTAATTTTCATACTTTTTAATACGCCACCTGAAAATGGACACAAATTTAATCCAAATACAAAGGATTGAATCCAATTCTTAGTGATTCGGATGATTTCTTGATCCTTCTCGGGAGTAGCCATCTGGGTTGCATACCTACACCATGCTTGTTTGCGTGATACAAAGCCATTGCCTCTGACTCTGATTAGCATCGAATAGACCGTAGTCGATGCAATCACCGTAAAATACACGATAACGAGGGCGATCAGCTTGCAAACAACCAAAAGTAAACAAAATCTAATATAACTTTTACTTTTTGGTACCCAAAAAAGGGTGTGGGAGTCAAAAAAATTGTCAAAAAACTTATATATATATAGAAAAAAGACGTCGTTGAAGACGAAGATGCAGAGGATTACGAAATTGAAAGGCGACGGAAACGATGCCTTCAACCAGGCCAGTCACATGAGCGAAGATTCTTTCGGCTACGAGTCAATGCTTCAAAAGGCTTGCCATCAATATGGTGAGTGCCTTCAGAGCATGTTAGAGTACGAGGTTCAGGGAGTATCCCCACAAGATGAGAATGAATTCACAAAAATGAAAATGGTCATTTTTTTGAATTTAGCTGTAGCAAATTTAAAATTGAAAAATTTTGAAGGATGTAGAAAATGTTGTAATGTTTGTTTATTATTTTGCATCAAACCATACTTACTATTGCAACTATACGATAGTGAATTGGCAGTTTCGATGAACGATGGAGAGGATGTAATTGTGAATGAAGATGATTTGAGTACAATAAGTACTGATTATGTTGAGATAGCAGTTAAGGCATTGTATAGAAGAGGTAAAGCATTGGAGTGTGTTAACTCCTGCTACAGCAATGCATTGGTCTCATATCAACTTGCACTATTATTATCCCCAAAATCAGAATTGTTACTAGAAGCATTATCTGAACTTAAGAAAAATGTTAGTGATAAGCAAGTGGTCCCTGTGAGTGTATTGTCAATGTGTGTGTTAGAACCAGCAGATATATCTGCACTGACTATTAATGGCGGTCGTCTCAGTGCTGTTGACGGCTATTGGTCTCAGAACAAAGTCGAGACCAAGTTAACGATCTCCCTAGATAGACTAGTCGCAAGTGCGGATCGACAATACTTGACGCGAGCAACAATCAGTTCATTAGAGACTGTAACACCATTTCAATTATCCAAGGTAGAATTTGAGGAGATGGGTTTGCGTATATTCTTCAATAATTCTTGTTTATTTGATTTGGAACTGGAGTATGTGATAATCCCTAGTCTGTGTAGCTGGCAAGTAGATAAAGTGCCTCCAAGTAGCACTTATGAGTACTTAATTATTTACTTGACCAAGCAGCAATCATATGAAAAATTTGAGGGCTGTGAGTATTGGGATCGGGTGTTCAGGGTTGAGGATCCCATCACGACGACAGAGTTTATAGAATTGTAATATTGTAACTAAGTGTGGCATTAATTTTATTTCTTTACTACTTACAAATATTCCAACAACTGCTGCTACATCTCCACTACTACTAACGCACACACATCAACTTACAGGGTAGCAGATGAGTTAATACTATTATCTTGTTGCTCACTTGCTGCTCTGGTTCTTGTTACATTTTTCAATTTCTTACCAATCAAATAATGGTCGTCTCTAAGCTTACGATAAAGGGAACCTATTGACGCATGAAGCAAAGGATACAAAGTGCTTGCAGTGCTTATCATGATCAACACTACTACCGCCAGCTGCAATGTCTTCAGACTGATTTCATCCGACATTTTATTAGCCAATAATTCGACGAAGATGCTAGCGGGATTCACGAAAACAATCATTCTAGAGATAATAATTAAGGCAAAAACGGTTCCCATCATGGTCAATCCATGGTAAACGACAATTCTCATCATGGGTTTCAGCACTAATCGCTTCATTGCGGCCATTCTTCTTTCTTCTCTTTCCCAAAAATTTGTATTCGTAGTATTAAATATGAATGGACGGAGGGTCTCTAACCGCACTTCTGCGAGATACTGCTGCACCGCGACCATTCCGCTTCTATTAATCATGCGATCGATCACATTTGACAGGAAGAATGAAAATATAATTGCTAACACTAATGATCCTTTGAAATAAGCGCGCACGTGGTGCTTCCAGTTCAGCACATCAGATGCGCTGTTCACCATAAATATTTGCACTATCCACCCTACGCATAGCTCTGACAGCACTGATGCGGCGATACAATAACTTAGCAAATACGCAGTGTTCTTTGGGATGGAAAGCAGCTTGTCAATAAACATGTTTATGGAGTCCCAGTTGAATGAGGTCAATGTTGAAGTTACGGAAATGCATGTGATGATGCCGAAAATAAATAATAAGGGATCATGACGCAACCAGATGGGCAGTTGCAACAAATGAAACACTACTCTACCGATGTTTACTGGAGCGAAAAATATACCGATCACCCCGGTAACAATGACTAGCCAAGACAACACAAAAAATAACAGAACACGCAGCTGCCAGTAACTTGGATATATTCTTGGGGCCACGTTGCGCTCTTCCGCTGACTTTTCCTCGGTGCCCCAGGCCCAACGACTAATATTTTGTGCATTTCTAGCATCCCAGCCGATAGGTGGTCGAATTAATGGTCTATCGACTATTGGAATGCCGTCTTCGTCCCGCTCGACATCTTGAACTATTCCTAAGTTTCCATTCACTATGATCGGTCTCATTGGCAATGGCAGCAAGAGTCTTGTCAGTCCCAACGCCTTGGATATCATAACCACCCATGAATACTGTAATTTACCTATGACATTCTTGTGCTTGTCCAGCACCGTTAAAAATACTATGTGTGCGACGGTTAGTTCTAGTGGTATCTGCAACTCAGGAATTATGTACCATGTAGTGAAAGTTGCTTCTGCGGGTCTCAATAATGAACTATAATATAACGAATCCATCACATACTGCAACACGAATGAAAACTTGTTACAGAGCAACATAGGAATGAATATGAACAGCACTAGTAGCAACAAATACACTAACATTGATGCACATATGCGCCGTATGTGCGTGAACATGGATTCGTTCATAAGGGATGAAAGCAAGTCAATATGTGGTTCTTGTGGCCTTATAGCTTGCGCCAAAAGGTCTGGATGTAAGACTTCACGAATCTGTAAGACGGACAACGTCACAGTTAACATGTACGAAATGCCGACGACCCACACGAAGGATATAGCGCCCACCAATTGCTTAGCAGCAAACTGAATCCAAACGTCTCGTGAGTAGTTCAAGTATATGTTGAAGGAAGCCAAAACGATGCTGCCTAACCAAATTGGGAGGACAAAAATTCTAATAAATAACAAAATTCCAACTTTGGTTATAGATGACAAGCTCCTCATGACATCTGACATCACTACAACTGTTTGATGCTCGAAATAAATCTTGACGAATTGTACTAGATAATGTACGATGAAGATAGCAACGAATACCGTCGTGTATCCTAACCCAACATACAATATATCGTTACAATGCAGTGCATTGCTGCTATCATCGGACAGGTTGTTTACTTCGATCAATATGTCTTTAATAAAGAAAAAAGCATACAGATGTACCTTGGCATAACTATCGACGTTATAACGCGACAGCAACACAAAGATAGCCTGTCCAATCATATACGGTGCAGATGCAAACACGCCGATATAAAGACCATTAAATGCTACTAACCATAGAACATTGCGCAATAATAAGTGAAAAGGTTCTCTAAGTCCCAACACATCGTCTAATGGCAGTCTGATCTCTCGGTCAGGTATATCATCGCCCCAACCATCAAAATCATTCAAAAAGTCGTTATTAAAACCTTGTTGGTCGTTCAAATCCTGTGCATTATTTTGATTTGGAACGTTTAACCCGCCGTCGATCAATTCTTCGTTATCATTCACAAAATTACCGAAATTAACGTTATCCTCTGCGTTAATATTCCTATCTCTAACCGGCAAGGCGGCATCCATATCCGGCACTATTTGTCTGATATTTTCGTCATTATTTTCTGCGTTAACTGCATCTGGAACTATAGGATTGTTAACTTCGTCTATGTGCTCTTCATTGATTATATCTCTATTCCTTAGATCAGGCAGAGGGTTATTATCTATATTTCGATTATTAATAATATCCCTATTCTCCTGATTATTATTATTATTATTATTATTATTATTGAAAATCGGATTGACAGCTGGCATCCGTCTGTTTATATTTCTTGCATTTCGTTGTCCCGCGACTCTAGGTACTGGTCTTCTTCTTCTATTTCTACGACCTTGCCCTGGATCGTTGGGGTCGTTTATCCAATGAAATCGTAGGAAATCAGCAAATGACATTAAGACAATAAATGACAAGGCTATTACAAGAACTAATATCAAGCCTTCAATTATATCTAACTTGATGTTATATGGTAAAATTCTATCATTTAACTGGCCAATAAAGTTAGAGCGAATCCAAAATCTATACAACCAATTAGTGTTCA
>JACCDO010053962.1_pt1 | contig 20206 bp, 20 predicted proteins | sample 7446101 | NCBI WGS metagenome assembly JACCDO01 (sample SAMN15323440, study PRJNA562643) | freshwater metagenome | isolation source: river surface water | place: USA:Blue River Watershed | collected 2017-08-16
TATAATATAATATAAAGAATAAATTAATTTTAATATAAAAAGTGACGGAAATGACTTCTAATAATTTGAATAAAAAAAAAGAATATGTTATATATTCAATATCTAATTATGCAACTGCATTAAATCATTTTATTGAAAATGAAGGGATAAATATATCATCAAAAAAAGATTTAGTAAATGAATTAAAAGTAAATAAAAATTATCATTTTAGGATACATAAAAATACAAATTATATATTTTTTGGAGATTTAGATAATTATAATAATGAAATAAATGTATTCAGAGATAAATTAAAAAAATTTTTATCTGAAAAATATAATTTATTATTTGATGATTCAGACTTTAAATACACCAAAAATAACATAAAAAAAGGGTCATACCATTATAGTATACCGAAATGGTATTTATCAACCGAAAAATTAAAGGAAATTCTTACTAATTTTTATAACTTATATAAATCTGATTTTAGTATAAAAAATAATAACAAGACTAGCAAAAGTATTGATACATCAATATATTCTGAACATTGGTTTAGATGTCCAAATCAATCAAAAGGGAGTGGAGAAACTGATGATCAACATATTATAGTAGTTGGTAAAATGGATGATTTTATTATTAATTATATACCAAGTAAAAGTATTGACATCAATAATATTCAATATATTGATACATTTGAAATAATAGAAAAAGTAGATATAGATAAACATACAGAAATTAATAATAAAGATATTATTGATATTACTACGTCAGTTAATACAGATATAGTAACACACCAAGTACAATATACAACGACTGATTTATCTGAAATTAATAAAAAAAATGTGTTAAGTAATTTTTTAGATAAAGCGACTACCTGTAAAATATTATTTGATGAATGTTATAATCAAGACAGATTTGAAGTATATCAATATTGGATAGAAATAGGTATGGCAATTAAAAATACATTTAAAGATGATGATGAAGCTTTTGATTTATTTAATTATTATAGTTCAAAAGGAAGTAATTATGAAGGTTATGAAAAAACAAAATATAAATATAAAACATTTATTAAAAAAGTAGGAACAAAAGGTATAACTGTAGCAACTATATATTATTATGCTATTGAGGATAATAAAACTAAATTCATTGAAATAATGAATAAAAATTCATTTGAACTAGGACAAACAGATATGTGCAAATATTTAAGAATGATCGCTGGATATAAATTTATTTATATTCATCAAGGTTCAATTTATAAATTATATTGTTTTAATGGTAAATTTTGGGAAAATAATGATGTTTTATTTAAAAATTCGATAAGTACTGAATTATATGATTTTTTAAAAACTATTTTAATTGAGGTTTATTGGAATCATCCTGAATTTAATTCACTTAAATCAAAAATAGAAAAATTAAAAATAATGTCTTTTAAAAAAGATTTAGTAGAAACATACAAAGAATATGGTGTTGATAATAAAATTAAATTTGATGATAAATGGTATTTAATTGGTTTTACCAATATTATATATGATATGGAGGAAGAAAAATTTAGAGATTATAGATATGATGATTATATATCAACAACAACAGGATATGATTGGAGAGAACCAACTGAAAAAGAATTAGAAACAGTATGGGAGTTAATTAATTTAATAATGCCTATTAAAGAAGAAAGAGATGCTTATTTACAAATTTTATCAAGTACTATTGATGGAAGATGTGTTGAGAAATTTATAGTGTTCAATGGTTCTGGTGGGAATGGAAAGGGTGTTATGAATGATTTAGTTTTATCTATGTTAGGTAATTATGGGCTACTTGGTAATAATAGTATTTTATTTGAATCCTCAAAAACTGGAAGTAATCCAGAAAAAGCAAATTTACATAAAAAAAGATTAGTTTTATTTAGAGAACCACCAGAAAAGAAAAAATTTGAAAATTCAGTTATTAAAGAATTAACTGGTGGTGGTATGTTTTCAGCAAGAACACATCACGAAAAAGAAACTGAAAAGGAATTAAATTTAACAATGATTGTTGAATGTAATAAAAGACCACTTTTTGCAGAAGAACCTACACAAGCAGATGTAAGAAGAATAATTGATATTTATTTTCGTTCATCATTTGATACAGATGATTCAAAACTAGATAGTTCACAATATATTTTTAAAGCAAATCCATATTATAAAACTAAAGAATTCCAAAATCAACATAAATATGCATTATTTAAAATTTTAATTGATGAACATAAAAAATTTTATAGAAATAATGGTAGTATAATACATTTGCCAAAATCAATAATTGATAGAACAAATAACTATTTAGAATTATCTTGTAACATTGTTCAATGGTTTAAAGATAATTATGAAGAAGATGCGAAAGAAATAGTAAAGATTTTAGATATATATGATAATTTTAAACAAAGTAATTATTATTTTGAAATGAATAAAAATGAAAAATCAAAATATACAAGAAACTATTTTTTTGATTATTTTGAAAATAATATATTTTTCCGTAAATATTATAATGAAAGAATTGGAAACATAAGAAAAGTAATAAAATGTTGGAAAAAGAAAGAAGTTAAACCTGATGAAGAAGAATAATTCATTGATTATTTAAAATTATAAAAAATAAAATATTACATACCAAAAAGTACAATAATAATAATACCTGTAATAATAAGTATTGATAAAATAATACTATATATACCATAATTTTGTTGTGTAATATTATTTTGTTTTGTAATATTATTTTTTATTGGTATACGAATCGGTGTTGATATAGTATGACTAATATTTATTGGATGAATTTGAGTTGATATAGTATGTCTAATATGTAAATCTTTGGTAATAAATTGTTGAGTTGAATTATCCATTTTATAATTTGGTATGATATCAAAATAATATTCAATTTTTAATGTAAACCCTCGGATTGTTTGATATAATTTCAATCATAAATTGGAAAATTATATTGTGTTGACGATATGATTTAGCTGGAAATTTAATTTTTAGTCTATTTTCAGGTAAATATTTTAGGTCACTACACAACTAGAAAATACATATATTTTTTGGTTAAAAAGTGTATTTAAGATTAGTTAAGAGATGTTATACAATATTTAGAGATATAACTACTCATAATAATATAACCTTAGGGAAAAGTGTTTTAGTCTGGTTATACACCTAGAATTAGTAAATAAAATAAAAAATTATTAATTTATTTTTTTTTGCCTGGTTCCTAATAATGATGTTTCTATTACATGTATTTCCTTTTTATTATTTTCTGTATTTTCTGAAGTTTCTGAAGTTTCTGAAGTTTCTGAAGTTTCTGAAGTTTCTGTAACATATAAATCTCCACCAATCATTCCTGTATCTAAATTTGAATGATCTCTTACAAATGCCATTATTTTATGTTTTCTTCCTGATTGTGATACTAATACATCACCTATTTTGTATTGTACTTTCTCTCTACCATACACATATGTTTCATAAAAATATATTAGTTTTAATGTACGAAGTACTTCTTGTGATATTCTAAAAAACTGTTCTTCTATAGGTTGATTCATAAATATATAATCTAAAAATGGTATACCAAGAGGTTTTACAAACAATTTTTTTGATACTAATTGGCTGACAATACCTTCTCTTTGATCCATAATATATGTATGATGTGACCTTATATAATCATGTCCTTGTATTTTTTCTAATGAACAACTCATTTCCTCACTTGAATTAATTTTATCTCCCATATTTTTTACATCTTCTATAAACATTTCTAGATAAGGTATACCATTGTTTTTTGCTTTCGCTTCTTCTGAATAGTTAATATTTAAATAAACAACATATTGATCAAAATTAAAATCAGTTTTTATAAAAAATAAAATTATTATAAAATTTTTTTTTTCATAAATATTACAATTATAATTACATGTGTCCCAAGATGTATAACTTTTATTATTTATTTCTCCATAACGTTCGTAAAATAATTGTATGTTTATGGTATTTCTACCTATTCTAAGCGGCATACCACCTACTTTTTTATTTAATTTTCTACTTTTTAAATTTTTTTTGTGAAGATTATTTTTTTTTGTTTTCATTATTTTTAATATAGAAATAAAAATTATAATATTTTTATTTATATTGAAGATTATTTTATAAAGAATTATTACTATATTACATTACAAATTTTTTGTATATCTTTTTCTATTTTTTTTGTTTATTTTTTTAGTTAATTTTTTAATATTTCTTTTATGTTTTTTATATCCTCCTGTTACTGGTAGAATTGCACATTCTATCGTTTCTGGTGTATTAACATCAACAAATTGAAAATGTAATGTATTGTCTTCTTTTTCTTTACATCTTAAAAATCCATTTACTGATCTAGAAGTAGCAATATCATCTTGAGACATATTATATAAACAATTAATACCATTTCTAGATATAGAGATATCTGATTTTGAATTTGTGAGTGGATCATAATAATCCTTATCTGCTCCTCCTGTACCAGCTATATATTGTTTAATAGTCATAACTTCTCCTGAATCAACATGAATTTTAATATTTCCGGATTGATATTGATGTAAATCTGCACACAAATAATAATAACTAAATGATCTTTCTGATTCTTGTTCTCTTAATTTTATAAATAATTCTTGATACAAAAAATGTGCAAGTTCTACTAAGATTTCATCAATAACTTTATAAAGACCTGTTTCTTTGTTTTTTTTAAATTTATAATTCATAATTGGATGATGACCTATAATTACAATATTACGAATCATTATGTTTTCACTAATGTGTTCAACTACCGAACTCATAAATAGTGCTTGTTTTTGTTTTGCATCTTCAAATGATTCTGGAATTGTTCCATCATTTAGTACTGAAGATTTATAACAATCTTTATATTTTCCATTATTCTCAGTATCATACATTGTTGTATCAATCATAATAACTAATGTATGGTCGCTAAATTTAATATGTTGACACATTTGTAATGTTATATTCGTTGCATTTGTAATTGTTTTTTCTGTTTTAGTTAATGTACATTCTATATCTGGTTTATCCGTAATTAATAAACCATTTTCATAATCATGATTACCATAATTCATAAATATTGGTATATTTTTTGGTAAAAGTTCAAAACCAGCTAAAAGTTCTTCTTTTATAAATTTTTTTTGTTTTTGTTTATTATCATTAATTGATTTTTTTGATTTTTTTGGATAATAATTATCACCAGCTATAAATATGTTGTCAGGTTTTGGATTTAACTGTCTTAATGCTTCCATAACGTTTTTAAGATCAGGTCCTATATTATTCCAACATCCAAAACTAACAAAATAAGGTTTTGCAGGATTTTCCATATGTTTTTAATACTTTTTTTATTTACTATACTAGATAAAATTGAAAATAAAAACTATATAAAAATTATAAAAATAACAATGATCAATAATCAAGATCTATATAAAAATAAATATGATTTGTCAATTTTAGAGACAAATATAATGAATTTAAGTGGTAAAACACTATTGGCAACTCAATATTTAACTGCTGAGTTTTGTGCAAAATATATTTTGAATGAAAATTACTCTGAAGGTGTTGAAGAAGATTATCTATATACAGGTGATTTTGTGTTAGAAAAACAAAAACATATTAGTAAAGAAGAATTATTATATTGGGTTAACAATACACCAGGTTCTTATTACTAATTTGAAATGTAATAAAAAATTAAAAATCGCAAAAATCACGGAATAACTCATCTTGTTTTTCTGATTCTTCTTTACTTATTTTATTTTCCTGCATTTTTGGTTTATTTTTAATCATTTCGCTAATCATATCATATGTGATATTTGTATTAGGATTATTCTTCATTAGAGCATCTATTTGTGATAATACAACATTCATACTGGTGTCATATTTAGGTGATTTCTTAACAATTTGTGTTGACATTTTTATATATAATTAATACATTTTTAATTGATTATAATAATCAATTTTTTGATTGTTTTTTTAATCAAAAAAATTGAATTTATGAGATTATAATATATAATAAAAAAGATTAAAATGGATCACTACATTGTGCCTTATATTAACATTACACCTAGTAATAATCAACTATTGGTTGGTAAAATTAAAGATAGTATCGATTGTAATGATTTAATTAATTCTGGCAAAATGTTGATCAATAATGATTTTGTTGAATTAGTTAATAAATCAAATTATTCACTTATTCCTATTCCAGGATATTATAATACAGATGTACAACAAAGTTTTGATATGTATGGTAATATTTATCAAGAAACACTTGATGATATAGAATTTACGATTAAAATTTACTTTTACAAAATTAAAAATGTTGAATTGTTAACTAAAACATTTATTGAACAATTTAATATAATCTTCAAATATGATTATTTCATTAAAAATAACATTCTAAATATGGATTGGCATTCATATCGTTTGAATTTATTTACCAAAGATATTGAAAAAGAAAAATTTTATAATCTAGCATACAAAACACCGTCGTATTGTAAATCTAAATTATTTCGTCATCAAATTAATAATATTTCAAATATGATTGATATTTATAATAATAAACATCAAGTTGATGTATCAGATAACTTGATCATTCATTTTGAAAATGGACTTATTTATGATATGGTTTTAAATACATTTATTGATACCGGAGACATTACAACATACTCACTTTCGAGTGGTATGATTCTAGATGAACCTGGAACAGGTAAGACACTACAGTTTATTCTATTCCTTCTAGAATGTAATCTTCCAGCATTGGTACTTGTACCAAATTCGGAGATTAAGAATGTATGGATGTCAGAATTTAAAAAACACATTGCATTTGAGATTAAACAAAGTAAGATTGATTTTATGACATTTGATGAAATTTCTTCTAATCTAGATATTCTAGATACATTTGAAATCATTGGTATTGATGAAATTCACATATTATATTCAAACAAAAAATACGAATCAATGTTTCGTAATATTGTTAATAGTCCTATTAAATCTAGGTGGGGTATTACTGGTACACCTTTTGTAAATGATTTATCATTGTTTAATATTATTAAATATTTGGCTGGTAATGAATTTAAAAATGAAAGGATTGCTAACATACCTAGTTTGCAAAATAATTTGATTAAATTATTTTTGAAAAACTTAAAAATTAATATGACTGAAGATTATACATTTCCGGAATTAAGGATTAGTAATATCTTTGTTGAATTAGATATTGTACAAAAAAATCTATATCAAATGGAATCTAGTACAACATTTAATAAAACGAATCTTCGGAAATTAGTTTCACAAATTCAATTGATGTTTGATACAAATGATATTCAAACACCTGGTGATTTAAAAAAATATTGTATTGAACATTATACTAAAATTTGTGATCAAGAAGTAGATAAATTAGAAAAATTAAATCAACAAATTGAAAATATTATTTCACATAAGTCAGAATTTAAAGAAGAAGAATACAAAAAACGTGTTGAACATTATAAACAATTGATTCAAAAACAAACAGATGATGTTAAACGTCATCAAAAATCTTTGGATTATTTTACCAAAGCAATTGAATCGATCAATAATATTTTTGATAGTAGTGAATCTAGTAATGATTGTCCTATTTGTTATTGTGAATATACTCCACCAATTAAATATTTTAAAGAATGTGGTCATTATTTTTGTCAAAGTTGTATTGATCATTTATTGAAAATGAATGATTTACATAGATATTCAATTAATTGTCCGATGTGTCGTAAAAGTATTAATATATCGGAAATTATTATTGTCAGTGAAGTTAGTGAAATTAATGACACACCTAAATTACACGAATTATCAAAAATCATTATGAATTCTTCGGAAAGGTTCATTGTATTTAGTCAATTTGATATTCTAGATAAGTTTAAGCGTATTCTATCAAAAAAAAATATTAAATCTATTATGATTGATGATGTTCATTCTGATGTGGATAGTAAAGTATTATTACTGTCTTCACAAAATAATGCAGAGGGTATTGATCTATCACAATATGATAATTTGATTATTTTTGAACCATTTGAAGATCATATGTATTGTAAAGAAATTGAGAAACAATTAATTGGTCGTATTCATCGTATTGGGAGAAAGCTTCCTGTTAATGTATTTCGTTTAATCACAAAAGATACAATTGAAGAAGAGATTTATTCGAATGTAATATAAAGATAGTTTGTTTTTTATTTATATAAAATGACAACTAAACTATTGTATAAAAAAAATTTTAATGATAAAGAAATAGAAATTATTTATAGTATAGTAATACCAGTATATAATCAAGAATCAATCATTGTTGAAAATCTTAAAAGTATTATAGAAAAAACAAGAGATACTTTTGAAATTATCATTATATTAGATTTTTGTTTTGATCAAACTGAAGAGAATTTAATGAATTATATTGAATCATATAATGAAAAACATCATAATTTTATTCAAATTACTATTTTTAAAAATGAAGAGAAACCATTATTTGAAACTAAATGTGATAATATTGGATTCAAAAATTCAGTTGGTAAATATTGTCTAGAAATCCAATCGGATATGAAAATGACTGAAGATGGATATAATCTAGAATTAACTAAACCATTTAAACTTTTAAATAATGTTATAGCTGTTTCTGGAAGATGTGCTCATAATCTATTTAATTTTAATGGCATTGGTAAATTAGGAATAGATATAGAAAAAACAGTTGAAGAATTAAATATAACTAGAAATATATTTTATGTATTTGAAACGTGTAATAGAGGTCCATTATTACTGGATAGGGAAAAATTAAAAGAATTAAATTATTTAGATGAAGAATCTTATTTTTTAGATAATTCTGATCACGATTTAATGGCTAGAGCATATTTAGAGAAAAAATATATATCTGGATATGTTCCGATTAATTTTTCTTCACCTCTCGATCAAGGGAGTACCCGAAACAATAATACATATAATAATCGTTCTGAATATATCATAAATAAAAATGAAAAAGAGTTATTGAGTGTTAAATGTAGTTTCAAACCTGGATTAAGAAAATATGTTCATCTTTGGAAACCACTACAACCATATGCATACAAATTATAAAAAAATGTAACACTAATAGAAGTCCTTTACAACACGATCAAGTTCTTCATAAACATCTTCTTCTGTCCAAGAACCATCTTCATCATCATCAATGTGAGCGGTGTCAAAACCAACCATCCAGTTGCCTTCATCATCTAGATCGCTGTATGTCCACCCGCCGTGGACGCTAATCTTGATGTTATCGTAATCAACACCGTGGAAGCGATGACCCTTGGGTAGATGCACGTAGCCACAGTAGTGACCAAGAGTGGGGTGTTGAATGACAGAGATCGGGAAGGAAATTGGCATGATATCACAATATTTTATTGTTTTACTTATTTTATATGTAATTTCAATTTTATCATATTTTTAGATCTAAAAAGTTAATTTTATCATTTTTAATAAATATATATATGCATAAAATTGATTTTTATAAATAAAATTATATAATTATAAAATAAAATATAATTGACTTTATAATATGAATAACGATTTACAAGTCGGAGAATTTACTGTAAAAGATAAAGTATCTCATAAAAAACGTAATAGTTTTAATCCATACACAGGAAAACATTCTGGTTATATTAATAATTCACGTAAAACTAAAAAACGTCAAGCAAATGATGCTCCACACCTTAATATAACTGTTGGGAATGTAAAAAAAAATCAATCGGTACAACATTCAAATAGAGTTGTTGGTAATGTTAAAAGACATAAACCTCGTCATCAATTAAATGATTCTGAACATAAAGTAGTAGAAGAAATGGGTGAAGAAATGGGTGAAGAAATGGATGTAACAACAAAATCGGATGAAATAGAAATAGTAGAGTCGTCACTAGACTATAATCCATTCTATCAAACAAAATTTCAAAATAATATAAAAAAAAAGAATGTTATCCATAATTCAAATGCTTTATTACTATTATCAAAAATTAAAAGTGATCCATCAACTTATATCTCAAATAAAATGATAAAAAATTTTATTAAGGATGAACCAAAGACACCTACCAAATTAACAAAAGAAGAATTGGATGAGCAAGCAAAAATAGCAAGAGATTTTATTATATAGACTTTTATCTACATTATCTATAATAAAATATGTTTCATATTATCTTTTTTTTTTCTTATTTTAAAATAAATGTCCGTATATAATATTTTATTAGACAAATATAAGACCCAGTCACCATTAAGTGATTATATTACCGAACAACGTAATATTAATAATAATGCTGAATTAAATATTAATCCATCATTATTTAAATTTTTTATATCAGAAAAAAAAGATGTAGTCAAACTGGTAAAAGACAATAAATATAGAATGTTAGCAGATAGTGTAACTGATGCATTTGTATCTACATTTTTTATAAATTATGAAAATAATAATAATAATGAAATTCTTAAAATGTTAATTGATTATCAATATCATTTTATTAATTATTATATTATGACAAATGTTAGTGTAGAATTAGGACAACCAAAACAAAGTTGTAGATCTGGTGCATCAATACCGGAAGATAATTTATGTCCATTACAGGCGGATGAACATATTATATTAAATTTTAAAGGTGGATCAACAATGTTTTTTTTATACAATAAAATTATAGCTTATTTGAGAGAAAAAAATAGAGATCTTGAACAATTTAATGATATAAAAGATGATTTTAAAATTAGTGATATTGATCTATCATTAAACATTATAGCAGAAAATTCATATAGATATTATCAAATAGAATCAATATGTTGTAAATTATTAGCAAAATCGATGGAAGAATTATCAAACAGATTTGAATTTATTTTTTTAAAATTAATAAATAATCAAGCGGAAAATCAAGAGGAAAATCAAGAAATTACAGCCGAATTAAATGATTTAGAAAATAAATTGATAAATCTAAATACTCTTGATCTGCATATAAATGATATACATTATACGATAGGTTTTAATCAAGTTGTTAATCCTATTTATAATGATATATATAGATTTAAATTATTAATAAATGAATATAAACACAAATTAAAAAATGAAGAATTTAATGATGAATTAGAGAATAGAATTAATATATTTATTGATAAATTTTTTATAACAAATATAGAGAATGAAGGTGATAATATAGTGAGTGTAAATATCATAACAAAAACTGTAGATATGTTAGAAATTTCATATCTATCTGAATTTATACAATATGTCCATAGTATTTCACTAAATGAAAGATATGTTCACCAATTTATTTGTTTAGATACTTTAGCTAAATATTTATTAGATTCTAGATTTAAATATTTATCTAATAATTTGTATAATATTCCAAAATTTAATAATTTAATTACAAATGTACATAATAATTTAAGAAATATAAATAATTCAACATTAAAAAAAGCAATTAAGAATTTAACTGATATAAATGAGAATACGATTATAAAAGCTCGTACTTGTAATAGCCCTCAAAGACAACACGAAAATAGTAATTATTATCAAGAAGATAGATATTTAATTAATGAGGTTGCTGGAAATGTACATATGTATAATTTAAGAGAAAATGATCATATAAATATGCAACTCATTAATTTTGGTGGTGTTAAAAATTTTATGTTAAAATTACAAGATAGTTCAAATTATCCACAATTAAAAGTGGAAACTAGTAATACAGGATTATATAATGATGAAATTAAACATATTAAAGAATTAATAGGTAATGTAAATATTAGATTTGGTAATAATGAAAATAATAGTAAAGATATTAAATTTGCTGATAATAAACATAATATACACTTTGTATCAATAAATAAAAGTATTCTCTCAATAAAAAAAGATTTTATTCAAACATTTAATTTATTTCGAATTAAATTTAATTTAGTTTTAGATGAGTTAGTAGAAAGTGTAATAGTATCAGATAATGAAGAATGTGAATACGAAATCATAAATTCCTTAGATACACCTTCTGAATTTCTTGACGTAAGTATTAGTTCTAAAGATGATGGTTTTCATCATAATGTTAAAGAAATAGAAGAAAAAAGACCAGGTATTGTATTTAATTTTAATTTACCACAAATGCAAAATGCTTTATATGGTATGACATCACGTATTACATCTTATAATATTGAAATATTTGCGGCTGATTTAGCAAATGTTTTATATAATCAACAAGTTATTCCTTGGTTTGATTTGAAATATAAAAAAAGATTATCTAGATTATTATTTTATATATTTAATACATTACATATTCATCATAAAAATCATATATCACCATTAAAAGTACATCATCAAATTACACAAGTATTTAAACCATTTTTTGATAGAATTGATACAGATAAAATTAATTTTAATAATATTTTTGGTGGACAATTTATAACAACTAATAATGTATCTATTGATGATATTGTTCACGAGTTTATTGATCATATTTCAGTCGAAAATTCAAATACTTATATAAATTCTGCATCAATTAATAAACTTATTTTATATAATACAAATATTAATAGACATTTAATATTAAAAGATTCATATAAATTCACTTGTGAATTTTATTCTTTTACAATTATATGTTTAGTTTTAATGCAAAAAATAATTAATGAGGTTAATAATGGAGAAAATCGTAATAATATCATCCATAAAAATGTTTTATTAATAAAACATTTATATGATAAAAATGGGTATGTATATGAAGATAAACATTTTATAAATAAAACAGAAGAACAAATAAATACAATAATTATTAATGATTTTATTGTTAATCTATCTACTTATATTGGAAATATTAAACATTCAATTGAAACATTAGAAAAAATGTTCTTCAATAATTTTGAATTTAATATATATCAAAGAATAGACTTCTAATATAATAGTTTTTTGCTATAAAGATATATATAAAAAATTGATTTTATACATTTTTAATTTTAAAATAAAAGATTAATAAATGGAGATCTATGAGTTTTGTCGTGTACAATATAATCAACTTGTCTCCAAAACTTTTAAAACAGTACCTAATTGTATGAGTGATATTATTCAACATAAATATGTACCATATTTAGCATTACCATTTTTTGAGATGAGTTACATTTCAAAAAAAATGTGTTTACCAGACATTCTTCCGAAAGATATTGATCAATATATGTCGATATGGAAAAACTTTGCTGATCCTGAAGATGATATTATACCAGTAAAAAAGCGATATGAAATCTATATAAATGATATTATTAAGTGGTCAAAAGATGTTACTAATAAAATTATTTTTCGTTGTGCATATAAGAAGTTTCACCACGAATCTTTTAACACTACAGATTATGAATCACGTAAGCGTAAGGCATTTAATCTCTCACTTAGCTCGATGATACTGGAGAAAAAGATTAAGAAGATGAATGATTCAAATAATAACAATTCACTTGATAAATTACTTACTGCTTCTGAGATTATTTCATTGGAAGAAAATATTGAATTGAAATCAGAACAATTATCAATTAGTTCTAGTAATAAGAGTGAACTAATTGCATACAGTAATATGCTTAGTGAGTCATTTGAGTTTATTATTAAGGAACACAAATCTGTTCGTGAAGAACTTTTCAAATATTTGAATGACAATCATATTGAAATTATAAATACGCACGAAAAATATCACCAACAGTGTCTGCAAGAAACTGAAGAAAATATCAAAAAATACAATAAAATTTTGGATCATTTAACATCTATCCTGAAAGAAAATGAACAGATTGATTCTATAAAAGTATTTAATGATAATATTAATTCTAATGTTACTTATATAAAAAATAGGTTGGACAATGAGGAAAGTATTAAGTTAAAGAAGATCCAAACTATTAATAATTGTAACTTTCCTAAATTCTTTGATCAAATGATGAAAAGTGTGAAACAACGAGAATAAATTAAGAGATTACAATATATAATTGTTTTTTTATTTGGAAAAATAAAGATAAAAATATAACAAAAAATTGAATACTATTAATCGTCTGAATTAATATTAATTAAAAATGATTACTCAAATTGAATTTAGTGATATTCCAGATATTATTGTTGATGGTCATATTCATAAACAATATTATTCTGAAAATAATACTTTTTTGAGGGGTGTAGAATTACAAAATGTAGAACAATATTATTATTTGTATAAATCAGATAACATTGAATTTTATATTAAAAGTGTAAAAAATGTCTTAGATGAAGACGAAGCTTTAGATATTTATATCAAAGAAAAAAAATATTATACATCATTTGATACCTTAGAAGATTTTATATCAGATGCGATTGATTGTGGAAGTTATATTACACAAAATATGAAATCTGGTTGGTATTATTTCTATAAAAGTATTAAGGAATATTTAATCCATGATAATGGAGGACGTCCTTTTAAGGTTCTTGTCGATTTTGATAAAAAAAATATTAAAGTTTATAAATTTGATCCGTATGAAGTAGATGATAATTCTGAAGAGCACGAAATTGTATATGATATTTTAGTATATGAAACTGATTTTATTAATGTTTTTATTGGTAGTTCAAATGACTTTTTTGAGTTTAATATGATGGAATATGAAGGTAATAGTATTCTTGTACAAACAGGTGAAACGATATATACATTTATTGGCAGTATGATTTATTCATTTACAAGTATTCAAACTATTAACCAATATTTCTCACCGGTTGGAAATAGTGATGTACCTTACCCATATGCAATTGATATACATAAAAACATATACTTAATGATTGAAGATACTATTATTATTCCTTATAAAAACACATTTGAATATATGGATAAAGAAGAAATATCTCCGTATCATTTATATTATTGGTCTGAAAAATATGATTCTAGTTTTAAGTATGAAACATTAAAACTAGATAAGAACGTATTGGTTAAAAGACTTTGGTAAAAAATTGATTGTTTTTTTATTTGTATGATAAAAATAAAAATGAATAACACTTCTTTGAATAATATGAATGGTATTAATTATACATATTATAGTTCAGGAGAGAAACTTAAAGAATATTATAAAATCAATAACAAAAGGGAAGGAATATTTAAAAAATTTAATAAAAAAGGAGAATTAATTTATACTTGTAATTATGTAAATAATCGTAAAAATGGTGAAGAACTATATTATTATTACGATAATCCTAATATTTTAGAATCAAAAGCAAACTATATTGATGGAAAAAGGAATGGTATTTATATAATTTATGATGAAAGTGGAAAAATATTAAAAGAAACATTTTATATTGATGATAAAGCAGAATAAATATTTTTAAGTTTTTTAATCAATTAAAAACAGTCTTTTTTAGATATTATTTATACATAAAATTGATTATTAATAATAATTATAATATATATAAAATACAATATGAGCACCAATATCACTGTTACGGAGCTTAGTGGCGTTAAGACGCATCTGACGAACATTGACCTCAACCAATCGGTCAAGGAGTTGAAGGAGAAGATTGCGTTGATCCGTAAGAGAAATCCGACAGACTTTCGTCTTCTTGCAAAGGATAACGTACGTCTGACAGACGACGCAACTCTGGCATCATACAAGATCGAGGGATGGCTTATGTTACTTTGGCGTTAAACACTCATTATTATTTTTTTATATTATGAATATTATATTTACTAGCTGTATATTTCTAATATCTAAATACATAAAAAAGTATATTATTTTAATAATAAAATTTATATAAAAATGAAGGATTATCTGTTAATTGACCATTTTCTTGATATTCTTTACATTCACCTTCTATTTTTCCATTGATATAATGATATACTAACCATATTTGTCCATCAATATGATAATGGTTACATTCTCCATTTTTAATATCATTCGTATAATTATAGATACTACCTAATACACCATTTTTATAATATTTTTTATATTGACCTTCTTTTTTACCATTTATCATAAAAACTTGTGATTTAATATCACCATTGCTATAATATTCAGTCTTTAATTCAGCCATTCTGCTTTTAACAAAAGCAGTAGCAAAACTTATTTTTTTAAATTTGATCCAAAAATAAATTCAATTTTTTAATGATTTATCACTTAACCCTAAATCGTTAAATTTACCTAATTATGTCATTTTTTTATTTTTGTCTAATAAATCATATCCTCAACACCATATGATTTTTAGGTTTCTCTTTGCCACCCTAGACCACCATTTCCGGCCCGAGCAAGACTTATGTAGACATCGTGCGTAGCTCTTTATTAACGAGTATGACATAGACATTGCAATATTTTTTAATGCAATATTTTTAATACCTAGAATACTAACTATTATTAACATTTTATCCGATGGATGTTTTGTTATATATAGTTATGTATTCTAGAAAACCAAATAAAAAATTAAAGTTTTGATATTACTTCTTGAAAAAGTATTTGATAACAAGGACGTGGACCAATTGTAATGTCAATTTCATCATAGCAATATATAAACCCATCATCTCCTTCTTTATATTCTACTCCTTCGTATGCAACAATATGACAATGATTGCATCGAAAATTCTTTTCAAAAAAATCTAGACACACTTTTGAACAAAAATATCGTGGATAAACACCTTTTGTATATCCATTATACAGATGCCACTTATGAACATAAGACACATATTGTTCATCATTTTTATTTTCTTTACACATATTACAAATATTAATCTGGTCCATATTTGATATCAGGTTTTTATATTATTTATGAATATAATTAGTATTCAATTTTTTATTATAAAACTAAAGCATTCAAAATATGACAAGTTATATCCAATCTAGATTCACCTGATAAAAACTTAAATGTACCATTTCTAGTATCATATCTTTTCATTAATTCTAAAAATACTCTAAATATTAAAGATAATGCATCATTGTGTGTTTTTTTATTTAATATATGATATAAATGCATCATTCCTTCAAAAATAACTGCTAAATAATTAGTTTCATATTTACTTAAGTCTTTGTTTTTATTTAATTTTAGAAACATATCCATTAACATTATAGCTGGTTTTGTAATAAGTTTCATATTATTAATTGTTGTTAATAAATTACTATACCAATTTAACATAAATACATCTGATTGATCAATTGTATCAAGATATTTTAAAGCACTATCATATTTTTTATAATATTTAACTAATGCAATTAAAATTTGAGGTCTTTCAAATTTAGCCTCAGCAGTTAGTATCTTTTTTATTATTTTTTGAATCTGTGATTCTTGTATTAAATCATTATATCCAAAATCTATTAATAATGTTATAATATCAGCAATAGTTTGTTCATTAGATTCTACTTTTAAAGTTTCTAAAAAATAATTTAACATACTTTTACTAATACTTCTTTTTTTTGCGGCTTTTAAATATATACTAATAACTGATGTATTACGTATAACTTCTTTATTATCAGATGTTATTTTACCTGATCTATCAATCATAAATGGTATTATACCTTGATTATAATAAACACTAACTAGATCAGCAAATTTTTTTAATAATGATTTTGAATATGTTCTTAATATATTAAATATTGGTTTAGTTATGACTTTTGTTTTATATGCATAAAATACTGATCCAGATTCATTATTGATATCGATACCAGCTTTTGAAGATATACTTTTTTTAATATCAATCCAACTTATTTTTTCAAAAACTTTAGGTAAATATGTTGCTCTATTACCATTTGGATTATATGTGATTAAACCATATTTATTATTATTAAAATATATACCTAGTTCTGGAATTAACCCTGTATTTGGATCTATTTTATATAATGGTTTTTGCATATAGTTTATTTCAATTGATGATAAAGGATCATATTCAATTGGTGAGAAATATGTTCTTCTACTATCATTATAAATTGCATCTTTAGATACTTTCATTATTTGATCATAAATCATTTTAGATGATACTGTTTTATAATTTTCATCCCAATATCCAATACATCCGTGAATATCATATGGATAATCATTTAATTTATTATGTCGATGAATAGTTACAAATACCCCGAATAAATTATGGGGTATATTTACTGATTTAGTTGTATCTAGAAAAGGCAAATTAAATATATTTAAAATAGTTCTATCTAGAATATCCATTTATATTTTTTCAAGAAAAAAATGTTTAATTTAGATTCACTATTTTTATTCTAAGAAGAATTCAACCGTTTCTAATAGTTGACCATTTTGATTATATGTTTTTGTTTGATTATAACCAGTATTTTCATTGAAAATAGTTATTTTTTGTAAAAAACCATTTATATCATATGTTTTAATTTCACCATTTATTTTATTATTAACATACATACAACTACGATGTAATTGTCCATTTTTATAATATGAGTAACTAGGGCCATTTAATATATCATCTACGTATGTACAGATACGTACTATTCCTCCATTATCATAATATTCTTTACATTCTCCATTTTTTTTACCATTAATCACAAATACTTCTAATTTTAGTATTCCAGACTCATAATATATACGTTCCATATTACTTTTTAGGAAAAAGTAATATCAAAAATTTACTTTTTATTAAAAATAAATTAAAAATAGAAATCAATTTTTAATTAAAAAATAATATTAAAAAAACAATTTAATGCTCCGGACAGGACTCGAACCTGCATCTTCCACAGTATAAGTATGTAGCTCTACCGATTAAGCTACCGAAGCTCTTTGTTACTATAATTAGTTATAAGGCTAATTTCCTTATATTCTTTTTAACTATTTTATTTTTATGTACACATATATTGTTTTTTCTCATAAATAATAAAATGAATAAAGTTTATTTAGCACCTTCTTTTTACGCTCACTTATTACAAAGCATAATTTTATTATTAGCTTTGATATACTTTTTTATCAATTATACATATTTTACAAAATTATCACAATATCAAATCCTAGTACTATTGTTACTATCTGCAGGAGTTATTGGTATTCATGGATTAACACATTCAGAATTAGAAAACATTTATAGATTCAATCCTTTAACAAAAATCATTTAAAAAATGTTTATCATCACATTACATCAACTGATTAATAATTTTTTAATTTACAATCAAGTCCATATTTGGATGTTTTTCTTTTATATAATCACGCATCAAATATAATAAAATATTTTTTTCAAAAGTATTAATACTTGTTTTCAATATGGTATCAAATAATGAATCAGATAATGTTATTTTTTTATCTATCATTATTAAACACTCTGCTATATTTTGATAAAACAAATTAATATTTGTATTATCAAATTTTTCCTTAAATTGTTTATAATACATTATCATAACAATAAATATGTCAGTGATAAATGTTGTGTTCATTTTTTGTTCTATCATTAATTCAAATAATAATTTTAAAAAAGTGTTATCAAATTCAAAATTAGTTACATCATTTATATAATATGTACTATTTTCTATTTCAATCCAATAAACTCCTGTAAATAAAGAAGTCCATTGTTTTTCTGTTAATATTTGTGTATTTTTTGATAATACTAATATTCTAGATATTTCTTTTGATTTTTCTTCGGCTGATCTAAATTTTTTTTTAATTATTTTTGAAAGCTCGTTCATAAATATTTTTGTAGGAGTTAAACTTTTATTCATTATAGATTTTCTATTATTAGATGGCTTTTCATACTCTTTAGTTTCTATTTGATATATACAATCAGTCTCTTTTGAAATATTAAAATCAGTCATATGTGATAACTTATCAATCACAAAAGAATTTACTAATCCATAAACAGCTTCATAAATGTATAGTCTTTCCGTAAATTGAGGTGATATGTCACTATCACATATTCTGCAACACTTAACAAAATAAATATTTATTTCTTCATTTATAATATGTTTTTCAATAACATTACTAACAGAATTGTTAATATCAACACCATAAATAGTTTGTCTTTCATCTTCATATTTAAATAATCCAAACGATAAATCACTTACAATACCATGATCATCATTAAAATTTAACTCAATATCAAGATATTCTTGACCCGGTAAAAATATAGCAGCTTCTAAAAAACAATTAAAACTTTTAATCATTTTTAAAATATCACATACGTTAGTAGGATTGTTGTGTTTTATCCAATCTTGATATAATGTCATAATGTAATTTATTGTATTGTTATGTGTGTCAATATTAATTCCGAGTCGATTAATTGGTGTTATATAAA
>JACCDO010030142.1_pt1 | contig 20196 bp, 23 predicted proteins | sample 7446101 | NCBI WGS metagenome assembly JACCDO01 (sample SAMN15323440, study PRJNA562643) | freshwater metagenome | isolation source: river surface water | place: USA:Blue River Watershed | collected 2017-08-16
AAATATTAACTTTATTAAATAATTATAATGGATCAAATGAAACATTTATATATCTAAAAAATATAATAAATGGAAGAAATGACTATATTATAAATAAAATATATAATTCTGATCAATGGAATAAAAATATAAAAAAAATAGCATGTCAAATTAAAAATAATTATTCAGAACCATCTGAAGGTATTATTGAAAAATGTTGTAATGATGAATTATATAATATATTAAAAGATGAAATTAATACTTTTGATATATTGCAATGCAAAATATCATTAGATGGTAAAAATAATCTAAAAAGTATTAATATGGTAAATTTAGATGATCAAAAACGTATTATAAAAAAAATAACTGAATTAGGATGCTTAAAAAAGTAAAGTTAAATGTTTATATTAGATTTAATATAATTGATTATTTATATTAAATTGGTTAAAAAATTTAATATAAATAATCAATTATAAGTATAAATAGTCATGAATAACGATAGAAAAAATAAATTATTTAATCAAACCGTTAACAGCAGTGATAAAAGTATAAAAATTAATGACCGTCTAAGATTTATTAAATTTTTATTAGAAGAAACTGGTATTCAACCATTATTAGATTTAGGTTTATGTTTTGAAAGTACAGAATACTATCAAGAGGATGTTAACAAGTATACATATAATTTTACAGAAGTTATTACAAAAATAGGTGGTAAATTAAAATACATTAAAAGTGGTACAACAGGACATACATTTCAAGGGATATTTTATCCAGATGAAAATTGTAAAACAGTATGTATTCATTATGCTGTAAAAGTAGTTGCATATCCAGTAGAAAAAAGTTATGCAGATATAAATAATAAAACTAGACCTGAAAATGTTGAGTTATCAATGTTAAAAATATTAAGTCAATTTGTAATAACAAATCAAACACCACATATAGTATTACCATTAGCAACATTTAATTCATATATTGATCCATTTATAAATTTAAAAACGAATAAGTTTATAAACAACAAAAAATATGATGCATTTGTGGAAAAATATAATAATAAGCAATTACATAATACAGTATCAATATTAATAAGTGAATGGGCAAATGGAGGAGATTTATTAGAATATATGAGAAATAATTTACAAAATATGGATTTGAAAGAATGGCGTGTAATGTTATTTCAAATATTGAGTGTATTAGCTGTAATTCAAAAAAAATATCCTGGATTTAGACATAATGATATGAAAGCAAATAATATTTTAATTCAAAACATTCAAGGAGATAATGTAATAGGAAATTTTTTTAGATATCAAATAGACAATACAGTATTTTATGTACCAAATATTGGATACCAAATTAAATTATGGGATTTTGATTTTGCATGTATTGGCGGAGTTGTTGAAAATGCCAAGGTAAACTCAGAATGGACAAATCAAATGAATATATCAAATAGACAAAATAGATATTATGATATTTGTTTTTTTATGGTTAGTTTACAAAAACCAGGATTTTTACAACAATTTAGAGAATGTAAAGAAGTTCCACATAAAGTTTTTGAATTTTTTGATAGTATAATACCTCCAGAATTAATGAATAGTCAATTAATTAATGAAAGAGGACGATTATTATGTGATTTAGAGTATACGACTCCTACAGAAATTTTAGTTACACATCCATTTTTTAACAAATTAAGAATGAAAGATGATAGAGTTCCAGAAGATAACTTTAAACCAAGCGGAAAGAATATTTTAAAAAGAGTTTTAGAAGAATTAAAAAACAAATCTTAATTTAAACTAAATTACCGATAATAAATGATAATAATCCTAATAACAGTACACTACTATGAAAAGTTATTAAATCTCTAGTATTATTTGTATCTCTATAAAGATCCCATGATTTTAGTTTTGTTTTATTATTATCAAAATAAAAATGACTTGGTTTAATAACCAATATCATTGATATTAAAATAGTGTATAGTATAATACTTTTAACTAAACAGTTAGTCATATATATATTTATAATATATATATAATATAAAAAATTAATTAGTTATTCCAGTCCAATGAATATATATCTTTTATGAACATGTCTAAATTATTATTGTTTTTTTTTAAAATTAAATGTACATTTAATTCACATTTAATTGGACTTTTTTTATATATATTATCATATGGATGATTTATAGAAGAATTTAATATAAATTTAATAAATTTAGTCCCAGTATTATCAGTATAAGATTCAAAATTAATAATATCAATATTTGAAATAGTTAATGTTGTTTCAGAATAACTATTAATATATCCAATAATATTAAACAATAATGGTTTATAAATATTAAGTTTAGTATCTAAATTTTTATCTTTTGATGCTTTAATAACATTAAAATTAATATTAGTATAGTTTAATTTATTTTTTACTTCATTTAAAATTTGTTTTAAAGAACTAAAAGTTAATGACTCTTTTATTTTAGTTGCCTTAAAATATTTATCTGTATTTAAATATTCTAAATTAGTATTTTTAATTGGTAATCTAAATTCTTTTTGATGTTCATGTTTTGATGGTAAATATGCAGATTGTTGTATATCAGTATCTATTGATGATGATATATATGGTAAATATGTTAATTGTTGTGAATCATTATTTATAGACATTATATTATTATATGTTTTATTATTAATCAAGTCAATTTTATTACCTGGTAAAAAATGTTCAACATTATTAGAACAATTACATGATTTGAATTGTTTTTTGTTAAACAATAATACAAAAAAAACTAAAAAAATAAATAATAGTATGGTTTCCATATTATTATAATTATAAATTATTATTTTTAAAATTGTATGTTATTTATTAAACATTATAAATACATTTAATGTATAATATGCATCAACTAATGGATTATGTGCTCTTATTTCATTATTCATAAATTTTTGTAATATTTTAGTTGATACTATATTTGATTCTTTATGTATATAATCTTTATCATTAATTAGACATTCATATGATTCTAATAATTTAGCACTTCCACATTTTTTATATATTTCAGAATTATATTCAGCTATGTCTATTATATTTATTGATTTCATTATTGATTTTATATCTTGAATTTTGTAAGATGAATTATATGTTTTATAATTTAACATATTATGATGATTAACTATCGCTTTAATATCTTCACCACCCTTTATAATATTAATACCTCTATTACTAGTAACTAAATTATAAAAACTAGATATAATCATATTATGATTAAATACGTCTATTAAAATAGACTTAATATATTTGTCTTCAAAATATATTTTCATAATTTGTTTAAATTGAACTTTTTTATGATAACTTTTAATAAGTTTTAAATAAATAAGTGACTTTAATACAACTGAAATTTTTTTAATTATATTTTCAGATTCATACATATTATTAACCTCTAAATATTCAATTAATTCATTTAGTAATGTTTTTAATTTAAATAATACTGATTTATTAGATTTAACCAAAAAATGTTCGGTTAAATGAATTAATGATTTTGATAACATTTTATCGTCTTTATTTCTTTTAAAATTTGACCATATATTTTGTAATATTAAATGAGGATATATTTTTTTTTCTATATTTATTATTTTATTTTTATTATGTGATAATACAGACATATATTCATCATAAAATGGTAAATAATTATCTAAATTATTATCAAACCTATAATTTAAGAACCCAAGATGAAATAAACCGGCAATATAAATATGTTTATTAATATTAATAAGTAAAACTAGACCAATTTCAGAGATACATCTAACAACTTCTGTATCTAAAAATTCAGTAATTAATAATTTACTGTTAATATATTTAGGTTTTTTAAAAACTTGGAATTCGCAATCCCAAATTAAGGTATAATCTTTATTATTTAATAGTTTAAATGCAGATTGTGGTAAATTAATTTGTTGATAACATAAATATTTACTTTTAGTTAAATTAATAAAATTAACTAAATCTGGATTGTTAATTAAAAAATTATTATTAACAGAATTAATTTTAGTAATCCATTCATTAATATTCATTATACTATTTATATTATATAATATAAATTATTTATTCATATTATTTTCTGATTATAAATTATATTACATGTCTCGATTATTATCAAATATTCAAAAGGCACCTTTTTTATTTTTAGAAGATCATCCAGATCAGTTTTATGAACAAATAAATGAAACTATGGAACAAGGTTATGATGAATTAAGAAATATGAATGTGGATGTAGATGAAGTAATAAAAGATACATTTTATTCAGCGAGAAATATTGATTTAATTCAAAAATGGTTAATAAAAGAAATAGCTTTAAAAAAAAACATAAAAATAAGATACCAAAAAGTGGAACATTTACTTAATATTATGGCAGGTATTTATGAAACATATTGTCAAAATTTACCTTTTTCATTAAAAGAACAAATATATGAATTAGATCGTAAAGTTGTTGAATTTTGTATCCCAATTATTTTAGATGAAATTATTGGTAATAATAAATATTTGGAAAAACTTAATACTGCCAATTATATTGATCAACCATTATGTGTTAATTCAAAAGGTCAACGTCAATTACCTTCTGCATATTCTTCTAGAGATTAAAATAATAATTATTGTTTATTTATTATTTTAACTAATTAAAAATTTAAAGTATATTTTATATTAATTTATTTAATAGAAACCTCTTTGGTTAGAAGATACTACATCTGAGTTTTTGGCAGCATAAATTAATACAGTACCGAATTTTTGAACTAAATCAATGAATGATCTGTATTGGTATTCATCAGAATATGCTAATGCAGATACAGGTGAATTTTCTTCTACACCAACACCATTTTCAGCTTTGAGATGAGCCATAGCAGGGTTATATAAGTAGTATCTATCACTAAATTGATTTTCTGCAGTAGCTTCTTGACGAAGAACAGCACATGAACCAATGATTAAACCAGTAACATGAGGATGAGTTAAGAGTGATACAGCAGATTTAAATACTAAGTTATTGTCACCACTGTTATTAAGACTGATACCACCGTTCATTTCTAATGGAACATTGACATTTAACATATTGCATTTTTCATATGCAGAGACAGTAGGGAATAAGTTTTGCCAGTTACGAGGTTCTAACATAGTACTGTAAGTTGGGTTACTAGTACGACGACCAACATGGAAGATTATAACACCACGATTGTAAATGATTTGTTGCATTTTAGGAACTAAAGAGTTATTTTCAAGGTGATATTGAGGAGTATTTAAAGAATCTAATAAATCAAAAGATTGAGCTTGGCCTTGATTATAAGCAATTGGTAATCTGACAGAGATCATAGGAATGGCAGATACACGGTTCATGTTAACTGGGAAGTTAGCAACATTACTTGATATAACACCATAAATTGGCATACTGGAAACTACAATTGGTCTTAAAGAAAATGCTTGTAATAATCTTCTGACAATAGTTGCTTCATCACCTAAGTAGATAACATCTGGGGCATCAGCATTACTGAGTTTGCAGTTATCAATAGCAGATAAGAATTGATTAGCAGTGCAATCATAGTATCTACCACTACGTAAAGCTAAGACTGATTGCCATAAACTTTCTTGTAATAAAACTCTGTTTCTTAAGTCTTTGAATGGGGAATCAATGTCACAAACAACATCATTAGGATCAGATATCATAGAATATAATAAGACATAGTCAGGCATAGTCATAACTGAATTCTTTTCATATCTGGCTTTAACAATATGAGCAATATTGGCATATAAAAAGGTATCAGCAAAGATTTTAATTTTTGGTAAAAACATAGCAGCAATTACTGGGTGGATATGGCATGCAATGTTGTGTTTGGATGGTTCATAAGTACCAGTTAATGCTTCTAATCCATATTCTTGATATAACATTTGTTGGATGATAACACTGGCATGGAGTGGTTTGTGTACACTAGCTAATTTAATGATTTCTTGTAAGAAAGGATAATCAGCTTGTTCTGCACGAACACCTTCATTGCTTTCAATGTCTACATTACCTAAAGCTCTAGAGAGATTAGTATTAATGGCTAATAAACCATTAGTTTTGTTGTATTCTTCTTGGCCATTTAAACTAGTGTGTAAAACAGCTTTGAAATATTCAAATTCAGGATCAGTTAATCCTAATTTTTCTTTGTATTTAAGAGCACGTCTTAATAAAGTATGTAAAGGAGTATTTTGACCAGAGTGTTTAATAACAGCTTTAGCAAATTTATTGGCACGAGATTTAATAGTAGCTACTCTTTCACTTAAACCTTCGACAATCATATCAATTAATTCATTATTATTGTATTTAGAACGTAATTTGTTCATTAATTTAGAATTAACTTCAACATTACCTTCGGAAATAAGTTGTTGAACGTCCTTCATAGCATTAGCATAAGAATCACCATGTTCATTAGTCATTTTTCTAGAAACATCTGTTGAACTCATTTATAAGTTATATATATATAGAATATAAATTTTTTTTTGCAATAAACTGAATAATAAAAAAAATCTAAATCTATATGTTTAATAAAAAATTTATTGTAATGTTATTATTATTGCTATAATTGTTTAATATTTTGTACTTTTATTACACATTACCTTTCTAAAATATAATTTGTTAAATTTAACTTTTTTATCCTTTCTTTTTTATCTTCCGTTATAATATTTTTAACATCAATTATTTTATTTATTAAACTATCTATATCATCATAATTAAACCATATTATAATGTCTTTTAATAATTTACTATAAAAACAATTAGACGTTTCAGATATTACAATTTTATTATTTAATATTAATGGTATAATTCTACTTACTTCGAATATTTGATTTCTATCATAATAATGTATATTTATTATGATTTTACTTTTTATTATTAATTCTTCTAATTCATTTCCAAATACTTTATTTATAACTAATATTTTTAAATGTGGTAATCTTTTTTTTATTTCATTTAATATTTTTTGTCTTCTTTCATTTATTGAACCATAAAATAATATGTCTATTTCATATTCATTTAAATTATTATCTAGTTTATTGTAATTATCAAACCAAATATATGGAACAAATTTAGCATTTATATTGTGTTTTTTCCAAAACTCAATATTTTCAATTGCATAATCCCATATTGCAATTGCTTTACTACAGTTATATAAAAAATTATTTTTTATGACTCTTTCTGTAACTAATTGTTCAAAATTATATAATATAAATTTTTTTGGTAAATTTTGGATACCAAAAAATGTTAAAATTATATATATTGTATTCTCATCATAATTATTTTCTGTTATATTATTTTCTATAGTTATTGTTATGCCTTTATTTACAACATTGTTATAAATATTATTACATAAATCAGAAATATATTTGTTGTTATTTATAATAATGTATTTATGATTTGTATCCATAATAAAAACAAACAATAATATTAAATTAATTAAACATAATTTGTTTAATTAATTTAATATTATTGTTTGTTTTTATATATGAGCAAAGTTATCCCCATTATCGTTTTCCACTGGAATTATATAGACATTGGATTAGAAATTTATAATAATTATGTAGTTAATTGGATTAATAAATATACAAAAACTATATTAATAATAACTACAACTAATAAAAAAGAAATATTAAAATATATTAATGAAACTAATAATGTATTTATTCATGAGTATAAAAATAAAGGAATGGATATAGGACCTTTTATTAAAACAATTAATTTTATTTACAACAATCTATATAATTTAAATGATCAATTCTATATTATTAAAATTCATACAAAAAAAGATCAAGAATGGCGTAATTATTTAATTTCACATTTATTAAATATTAGTATTAATATAGATGAATGGTATGATAATAATATATTATATTGTCCAGACAAATATATGTATGAACTAGATAACGTTAATAAAGATAAAACTATTTTTTTACTAAAAAATTATTTAAATTATGATAAACATGTTTATGACGTTATTGATGAAGAAAATTATGATAAATATAATTTTGATCCAATATTTTATATAAAATACAATAAATTAAATGTAAATTATGATGAGAATAGTCCAATGGATAAAATGTTTATTTATTTTCACTTTACAAAAAAAGGAGTATTTAAAAAAATACCATATAATGAAAAAATGATATTGAAAAAAAAAGACTTAAATTGTTTATTTCCTGCTGGTACAATGTTTTGGATTAATTTTAATTATTTAATTACTTATTTTAATGTCGAAACAAACAATAAAATATACGAATTATTAGAAGATGATCATATTACAAATGTAAATTCAACATATACTCATTCTCTTGAACGAATATTTGGAATATTATTTAATAATTACGATTAAAAATAATATTAAAATTATTTAATATTATATTTATGAATAAAAAACAAGATATTAATACAAATAAAACCGATCTAATAATTAATAATTGGACGTTATTATTTCCATATTATATTAAAAGTAATCCTGATCTTGAAAAGATCATACAAAATCAACATTATGGTTTAAAACATTATCTAAAATTTGGAATTAAGGAACATAGATCATTTGGATTTGATGTAACATTAGAAAATATAAATAAATTAAAATTAAAACAAAAACCGTATAATATAGTTCAAAAAAAAAATATATCTGATGATGACTTTGTAAATAGTTTATCAATGTCTATGTTTAACAGAACTGATACTATAAGTAAAAATGATACTTTTAATAAAATTGATACTATTGAATCTATAGATATCCGAAAAAACAGTTATTATTTTCCAGATGAGTCATCTAAAAAAAACATGGAAGATAGTACAATAAATTCATCTGTTATTAGTACAATATGTAATATAGTTACTAATAATATACTTTCAGCATTAAATAAGACAGAGGAGAATACTACTATAAATGAAAAGTCAAATTTAGAAAATAGCGATAATGAATTTTCACCAATTATTACACATGAAGATAAAAATAATAATAATAATAATGATAATTATGCTGATTCATCTAATATTATTAATTTTAATAATTTTATTAATTCAGGAAAAGAATATGATACACTAAACAATAATACAGACATTATGGATATGTTATTAAATATTCAATCATCAAATAATATTACTGTTTCAAAACAAAATAATCCTGATAATGAAAAGATTATACAAAATAACAAAACTGGTGATTTAATTGATTTGAATTTTAATTATGATAATGTTAAAGTATTAGATAACAATGATTTATTAAATTGTTCTGTTTCAAATGTATTAACATTAAATAATAATATTTTTGATGACATAAATAATTATTCAACACTTCCTCCAGCTTCAGAAGTTAAAATAAATTATACAAATACTGAAAAATCAAATATAAATAATTATTCATCACTTCCTCCAGCTTCGGAAATTAAAATAAATAATTATGCAACACTTCCTCCAGCTTCGGAAGTTAAAATAAATTATACAAATACCGAAAAGTCAAATTATGTTTTAGCTTCTGAAATGAACAGTTATGATGTAAATTATTTATTAAACCAGTTAAATAATTCTGTAAAACCAGTAACAGAACAAAATCATATGATTTTTCATAAACCAAATACAATGAGTATAAATGAACAAAAAATAAGTACAATTTTTAAGCCTGTTACAGAAAAAGAAGTTGATTCACTTTATAAACAAAAAACAGAAAATGACACAATAAATACAATATTTAGACCAAATACTGAGAAAGAAGCTGATTCTGTATTTAAGTCAATAACAGAACAAAAGATATTAACGGAAAAAAAACAAATAAAACAGAATAAAAATAATAATCATTTTACAGAACAAAAAACAGTGACCGAAAAAAAACAAATAAAACAGAATAAATATAATGATTTTTTTTCGGAACAAAGTGATACTTTAGTAAAAAATAAAAATACAGATACAAGTAAATCAGAAAAAACATTAATAAATTCACTAAATAGATCAATATTTGAACCAAAGAAAAAACAAATTGAAAAACTATTAAAGAACAATAAAAATTTAATAGAATCAATAAATAAGGATTTAGCAACAGAAAGTAAAAATGATGATAATAATAACAATAATAATGTTAATTCATTTAATAATATTATTACAGAGATAAAAAAAAATGATAGTAATTTTAATGACAAAATCATTGATAACTATAAAAGTTAACCTAGTAATTCATTTAAAACTGATTGTACATTGCCATTATATTTTTGAAGTAGTTTTTTAACTGATTCAGAATTATCAAAACCCATATTAGCTAAAACTACAATTTGTTCTTCATATAATGCATCTAAATCAACAGTAACGGAGCTTTGACTAATTGTACTAGATGGTACATTTTGAACAACAACTGGATTTGGATTATTAATATATTGTTTAACAAAATTAAAATGTGTTGGATTTTTTAGAAGATCAAGAAAAGGACCAGAAGATATTAAATCATTAATTTCTTGTTGTGAAACAGTAATATTATTTTTAATTGAATTAACTTCATCTGGTGTAAGATTAGGGAAAATACAATGAACAACACTATCATTAGTAATTCCATCAATAGTTAGAATATTATGTTCAAGATCTTTATAAAGTTTTCCTTTAAAGACAACTTTAAATTTTGAACATAGATTTTTTGGAATAAATTCCGGTAGGATTTCATTTCCAAGTTTTGATCTATGAATAATACCTTTGCGAACTAATAATTCTATAGTGTCAGTTGAATTCATAGTTGTCGTAAAAGTATCGTGATCTGAAAATCGAAGAGTAACATTAATACTATTTAGACTATTAGAAGATTCCATATAATTATATATAATTAGACTGTTATTGTGATATAAAAAGTATAATTTTCATTTTTTTTAATATAAAAAGTTGAATAAAAGATTTAAAAGAGTATAATGATAAATAAATAGAATTATATATGGAATCTTCTAATAAAATATGGGTTGAAAAGTATGAACCAAAAACCATAAATGATTTAGTTGTAAATAAAGATAAAATTTTAAAAATTAAAGATTGGTTAATAAATTTTAATAGTTCTAATCAACCTGGTACAATAATGATATGTGGTTCACATGGAATAGGTAAAAATGCATCAATAAATATAGTTCTTAAAGAGTTGGGTTATGAAATAAAAATTTTAACATCAAATAATATAAAAACAGATAAAATAATAAATGAAATAATTGATAGTTGTGAAAAAAAAAATAATATTTATCATATATTAAATGGATCTAATAATAATAGTAATATTAAATATGCTTTAATAATAGATGATACAGAAACAATAACATTAACAAGTGAAAAGGATAGTTTAATAGAATTATGTAAAAATAATGATAAAAACAAAATGTTACCAATTATATTTATATCAAATAATCAACACAGTAAACTTTTAATAGATATTAAAAAATTATGTATAAAATATGATTTTGATAATCCATCATATGATGATCTTAAAATAATTATAAAAAAAATAGTTTTAAAAGAAAATATGAAAATAAATGATGAAATAGTATTAAATTCGATAGCAAAATATTCTCAAAATGATGTTAGACGATTAATTTTTATTTTACAAGATTTATATTTAACATATGGAACTGAAGAAATAAATGTGGAAAAATTACAGGCATATTTTAATTATTCAAAAAAAAAGGATATAGATATTGGTCTATATGAAGCAACGAAACATATTTTAGATAATTATAAAAGTATAAATAATTGTATGGAATTATATGAGATGGAAAAAGTATTATTACCACTAATGATATATGAAAATTATTATAAAAGTATGTTTACCAGAAATCAAACAAAAGATAAACAAACTTTAGTTAAACAATTAGATATTAGTAGACGTATATGTGATTCAATAAGTAAAGGAGATGTAATTGAAACAAATATATATACAGATCAAAATTGGACAAATCAGAATATTCATGGATTTTACACAATATGTGAATGTTCATATACATTAAATAGTATAATAGAAAATGATAAAAATAATTTATATTATGATTTAGATTTTAGTTCTGATTTAAATAAAACAAGTTTAAAAAATATTAACAGAAAAAATATTACAACATTACAACAAACAATATCACATAAAAATCTTGATGATATTTTATATATAAATAAATTAATCTATACATTAGTAGATCAGGGTAAATTTAAAGAAGCATATAAAATATGTAAAGATTATCCAATTGATATTAAATGTCTTGAAGTAATTATTAAAATAGATAAATCAAATGATAAAATAACATTAACACCTAAAAATAGAAGATTATTTTGTTAATAATGTTTTTATATTTATTTTTTTATAAATATAAATTAAAATTAAATATTAATTAGATTTAATAGGTTATCTAATTATAGAAGTGATTTTTTTCCTTTCTTTTTTCTAGAGATTGACTGAAATCCATCTTCATCAATTGTTTGTTCAACAGGTTTATCATTTTCCAATGGTGTATTTGCGGTAAGATCAGCAAATATAGGGGAAAGATCAGTCATAACACTAATTTCAGTAACAATTTTTTCGTTATCAGTATCTTTAGTTTTATTTCTGGTAACAATAGTCACTTCCGCAATTTGCTTTTCCTTAATTACATTAATTGAATCTTTCTTACCCCAAACACCTAGATTCTTTGGAGGTTCTACTTCAGTTAATACTAGTTCTGGAAATGAATTTGCATCAGGAAGTTCTTGTTTAATGGGTTTAACGAATTCAGGTTGTTCACGAGGTCTACGATAATAGTATTGTTTAGTAGATTCATATTGTTCGCGACGTTTATCCTGTTTATCACGAATCTCGTGCAATACACTATAGTCTCTTGAAAATTTCTTTTCACCATTAGATTCATTTTCAGTAAATCTACGATCTTTCATTTCTTTATAATTTTGTAGATGACTACTAATATTACCAAATTTGGAAGATGTTGTTTGAGTTTCCTGAATAACATCTGTTTCATTTTCGTTGGGTTTTGAATTTTTCCCACGTCGAGAAACAGTTTGCCACTCAGTATTTTGAGATGCTTGAAATCCTTTCAATACATCAGATTTATTAGAATTAGACGACATTAATTTATATTAATATTTTAAATTAGATATATATAAAATAATTTTTTCAATTATTTTATATAGTAAATATATATATGTCAAACTTAGAAAAATATATTAATTTTATGAATATATCAAACAATATTGATATAAATAGCGATAATTTGAATAATGACAAATTTATAATTAAAAATGAGCAATCTGGTGGTTCTGATTTTATTGTTAAACCTGAAGGAACTTATCAAGGGCCTAATGAAGCTGATGTTAAACAGCAATTACAAATGAGTGTTTATAATAGAGAAAAATTAAATTATATGGAACCATCTAAAACTTCATTATACACTATACCTAAAGGAACAATATTATATCATGGTTCTTTATACAAAGAATCATTTAATCCATTTGATATTAGATTAGGTGAAGATAAACTTGTTTCATATTTTAGTCCAAATAAACGTTTAGCTGCTGATTATATAGTTGGTTGTGCATTATATCCAACAAGATCAGGTTATTTACATAAATTCAGAGTAAAAAAAGACATTGAAAAAGTAATGATTGTATCAACTTTTGAAAAAAAAGCAAATTGGACTTTATCATTTGTTGAGGATACTTTTTGTTCCCGTAAATTTAGAATACAATTAGATGGTATTGGCTTCTTTTTCCCAAGAAGAGATGAAAAAGATTTATATAATGCTGGAACAGTACAAACAGATCCAAAGATAACATTTGATGCAGAATTTGCAATATGTGATCCTAATGAATATTTAGAATATATATCTACACAACGTTGTGTTAGTATGCGTAAATTAAGTGCAGATTATCATTTTAATAAATAATATATTAAATAATTTTCTTTAATAAAATTAAGAAATGGAATTATTAAATAATTATAATTTTTGTAATAATATTATATGTAATATTAATAATGAAAATCTTATAGATTATAATAAATGTGATAATAATGAATGTTTTTATAAATTAATTAAACAATCTGGTGGACGAAAATATATAATTGATGGTAAAAAAGTGATAAAAGAAAAGATAAGATATATTAAAATATTACAAAATCAACTTCAAATTCTTGATTCATTATTAAATGATGGATCACAAAAAAAATATATTGATTCACAACATAAATTAAGATATTCTGAACATTCTGGACTTTTTGATTTTGATAAAACTAAATTAGATAAAATTATTATTAGTGGTAAAACAAATAGAGAAGATAATGATGATACAGATATTTTATTACCACAAAATATGGCTGATGCAATGGATTATGAATTAATGTTTCATACACATCCACCAACACCATATCCCGGTGCTAGAGCAATAAATGGTATATTATATGAATTTCCTTCTATTTCTGATTTATATCATTATGCATATCATTTTAATGAAGGAAATATACAAGCTTCTATGATAGTTGCACCAGAGGGAATATATATAATTAAAATTAATGAAAATATTAAAAAAATAGACTATCCTTCAGATAAAGCATTTAAAAAAATGGAAATAATCAATATTAAAATTAATGAATTAGCAATTAAAGAATATGGAATAGATTATAGTAATCATAGACAAAAAATATTTTATGAAAAAGTAGCACAAAATACAAAATATATAAAAATGTTTAATAGAATGGTTAAAAAATATTTTCATAAACACATGTCAATCCAATATAAACCAAGAGAATATGATCGTAATTCTGGTAAATGGATAATTAAAAACTTATATATAAAAATAAGTCCTGTTTTATTAAAAAGCGAATTATAAATTTCATAATATCTATTTTAATTATATATTATGAAACTTAACTTTAGTAATACAATGATTATTATTATATTTATTGGTCTTATTTTTGTTTCTTATCAATGGGCTAAATATTCGGTTAAATGTCCACAACCAAAAATTGTCTATAAATATATTCCTAGAGATTTTAATATTGATTCTACTTATCCTGATTTAGTAAGTTCTAATTTTAATGATATGTTTACTAAACCAACTCCGTATATTGTTCCATTAGGAAATGAAAATCTAAGAAAAACAAATTAAATTAATTTAACTGTAATACTAGTTTTTCTTTTACTACAAAATGCATTTAAATCAATTACTTGTTCTTTTTTATCATATTCCTCATCAAAATTCTTTTTATTCCAACTAATAAATGCTGGTATACCTATCATAAATTCTGGTGTTTTCTTTGCTCTATACCAAAAAACCTTTTTTCTAATGTCCGTACTTCTTACTCTATTATTAATTACCATACATCCATAATTTTCTGTAACTTTTAAAAATACTTGATCAAAAATATCTCTTGTTGGAAACATACCAGCATAATGTTCATATAATCTTTTTCTATTTGAATACATATCTTCACCCAATAAAAATATAAAATCAAAGTTGGATCTTAATTCTGGTTGAATACCCAATGAATATTGCATAGTTAATATAAATGTAAGTTGAAAATGTCGACCTTCATTAAATATAGATAATACATTTGGATCTTTTAACCATAAATGTTTTGAACTCATACAATCATCCATAATTAAAAATGTTCTTGGGTCTTTTCTTTCTTTACCTTTCTTTTCTCTTTCTTCATTTATTGCCAACATTTTTCTTTGTCTAGATAATACATTTGGTATTATTGTTTCAATGTATTCGTGATGAGTAAATGCTGGTGGAATAAATTCATTATAAAATTTTGTCATTTTATCTGTTGGTGCAATTACAGTACCACATGGTATATCTCGTATATTATACATTATATCTCTGACTACCCAACTTTTTCCTGATCCTGATTTTGCAATCATAGCAATTCTCGGATTTAAAAATTTACCTTCTTCATTATATACTAGTGTATTCATATCAAATTCACCTAACCCAATTTCTGCCATATAATATAATTTACTTAGATTTTAAATTATATTATAATTTATTAAACCATTTACAATTTATTTATAGTAAATTTATTTTTTATAAATTACCATCTAATAATTCTTGACTATTTGTTATTAATGCTGGTACTACTTGTTCAGCTTGGTAAATAAAATATACTATAATTACCCAATTTATAAATGCACATAAAATACTAGTTCGTAATACTTTTTCTTCTTTTGAATCTTCTTTTGAAAAGAAATTATTATCTGCCCATAATAATCCATATATCAATAAAAATGTTAAAAAACAATAAATAAATGCTGTTTGTATATTCATCAATAATATTATAATAATATTATATATTTTGTTTATATATTAAATTCATTATTTGTTATTTTTTTACCATTTTTACCAGTTTTATTTATTGATACTGATTTTTCAGTTGAATTATGTTTAATATCTGTGTCTAAATTATTTAATGTGTCTTCTTTATTAGTCATTAATTTATTGTTTAATGTATCTCTAAAAACATGATCATCATTATCTTCCTTTAATAGTGTTAATGATTTATTTTTTAATTGATTACCTGTCGTATATGACTCAAATACATCAATATTGCCTGTTACAGGTATATATGATTCACTAACTGAAACACTTGGTATATCTCGTTTTTTACGTATTGATCCAAACTGTTTTGGCATATTTTTTTTCTCTATTTCACAATTGTCTTGATCATTTAATTTAACTGGTTCTTTAGCTGGTTCTTTAACTTGTTCTTTAGCTGGTTCTTTAGCTGGTTCTTTAGCTGGTTCTTTAACTGATTTTTTTGTTAATTGATAATCAATTTTGTCGGTATTAAATTCAGCTTTTAATAGATGTGCTAGTCTATTTTTGTCTTGTTCAGTTACTGTTTTATCTACGACTTCTGTATCATTAATAACTGTTTCTGTATATGAATTACCTAAATATTCTTTTAATATAATATTAATTGGTAACATTTTTCTTATTGCCTCCGCTATTGATAATTTAATAACTTCTAATGCTTCTCTTTGATTTCTTTTTAATTCTAAAGCAGTATATTTATGATAAAATAAAAATGGATTTTGAAAAATAGATTTTGCTGATTCAATATATGAATAATGAATAAATTTATCAATCTCTATTAAATAATTTATTTTTAATTTATGTTTTTTTTCTGGTGGTGTATTTGTTAATATCATTATATTTGATTTAACTACTGCTTTTAATAAATCTTCTAATATATCAGAACAATTAGAATCTGATAAAATTCGTTTAGTTTCTGAAGTAATAACATTTTCATTCCATAATGGTATTCTCCTTAAAAATGTTTGGAATATTTTTAATTCTTCATTTGATTTTGCAACTTTTATTGCTTCATTATATATAGATTGAAACCCCTCATACATTAATGGAGATACTATATTAACTAACTGTGTAGTATATTCTGTTTTAGTTTCAACTAAAAAATTCATATAAAATATATTAATATTTTATATATAATATTTTAACAAATATTTAACATTGTTAAGCATTATTACCTCTATTAATTAGAAAATCCATTACATCTTTTTTAATTACACAACATTTACCATCGGATGTATAGTTTGACATAACTTCATCATCTTCTAATTTTAATGGATTTTCTTGTCCATTAGGACTCCAAATATTTGCATTACAATATCTTTGATCGCATTTTTTTGTTAAAACATCATAAATATTTGGGAATGATTGTTTTTGAACTTCCATGTATTTATGTTTATTATTAAAAGTTTCTATTTTGCGACATGTACTATGATTAGTATAACTTAAATAAACATAATACAAACATAAACCAATAATTATATATTTTAATACTACGATTACATTATCCCCATTATCAGATAATAACTCATTAAATATATTGCACATTCTTATATATTATAATTACAAAAAAATATCTTATTTATATAAATTAATTAAATGAAATAATCATTTAATACTAAAGCGAATCTATTATAATATTTAATTTATTTAATATTTCATCATAATTATAACGATCTTTATAATCATAACTTAACATATTAAATATTATTTCTTTAATTTTATCGATGTCTTTTATTTCTTTAATATCCATAAATTTTATTTCTAATTCATCTACATATTTTTTTATATTTTCTTGTGTAAATTTTATAAATCTCATTACCATATTGTCTTCTTCTGTTGTTCTAATATAATTAAATATACCTTTGTAATGATAAAATATATCATTAAATAAAAACCCTATTAATATTCCAACAATACCATAATATTGACTTTTTATCATCATTTCATTATCACTTAATATAGTACTTTTATTTTTTGCATATATGTAATATTCAGGTGATGCTGACCATAAAGTTGTATCAAAATTAATATTTAATAAATAATCATCTGGTAAAATATATGCGATACCATAATCTATCATTTTAATGGTATAATTATTTAAATTATCAGTATTAATAACAATATTATTTGGTTTAATATCATTATGTAAAACCAGATGGTTACTTAATTCATAGTTTTCATTTACAAAATCTCTGAATAATAACAATTTATCTTTTAAAGTTAATTTTGTTAAGTCATATTTATCATTTAATGTTTCACCTAAATACTCATATATTAAAAAATAATTTTTATCGTCATAAAACATAATTTTATTTTTAAAATTATTTATTTTTTCTGAAACTTGATAATTTAATGTAATTTCTTTAAACATTAAATCCCTATCAGATTTACGAAACACTTTAATTATGATTTTAATAATTATATCATTAAAATCATTGTATAAATCACCTAAAAAAATTTCACCACTACCACTTTTACAATATCTAATTAGATTTACGATTGTAAAAATCTGATTATTTACTTTAAATGTATTGTTTGATACATATATTTTTTTCATTATATTATTAATCTATCTTAAATAATAATATAATAAATATTTTTAAACTCTTTTTTTTCTTCTTAAAATATCATATGGATTATTGCTATTTTGGTTAAATCCCTCTATATTTGAATTGCCTAATTCAATATTACCACATTTAATATTCTTGTTTTTAATAATGTTTTTAAAAATAATAAAGAATACTAATATTGAACCAAAGATCCAAACATATTTCATATATTCTAAATTATTGTCATTTTTTATTAGTTTATAAGACATTATATATATTTACTTACTATTTTATTTTTTATTTATTTATTTCTTTGAATTTTTTTCTATGTCATTTTGTAATTGATCATAAATTTCTTGAGCACGTTTTAATTCAGCTTCTATTTCTTGGAGTTTATCACTTTTCTCTTCAATTTCATCTGTAATTTGATTCATATCATTCTTTTTGACTTCTATATCTTCATTAATTTTTTCTAAATCTATATTAACTTCAGATTCACCATCTAATTTAAGATCTGATATTGATAAATCATTATTAACAACAGATTCATTAACTGATGTTGCATGTACTGGTTTTTTATTTTTCTTAGTTTTCTTTTTCTTTTTATTTTCATTAATTGCTTGCATAATAAGTTCATTCTTTCTCTTTTCATATAATTCTTTTGCTTTGTTTTGGTTTTCTAAATATGACTTCATTAAATTATTTAATTTAGCTTCTGCATAATTTGCTTCTGATGCTTTTAATGGATCATCTTCAATTGGTAACCATTTTCCTACATCTGCTACAAATACATTGAAGGTTGGATCAATACTTTGTAAATATTCAGCACGTTTTAGTGCTTCTTCATAAGTTGGATAAGCACCTCTAAACTTAATTCCGCGAATATCAGAATTATTTTTTGTTTTTAAAAATGATGGTGATAATATTGATAAAACTAAATATTTTTGTCCTGGTATTTCTACATCCTCGGTTAAATAATCTATCGTTTTTTGTTCACTCATATATTTAATTATATTATTTAGTCATTTATTTAAATAATTTATTAAACGAAATACACTATTTTTAAATAAATAAATTGAAATAATTAATTATTAAAGATAAAGTAATAATATTATTATATTTTATTAAATTTTATGTTAGACCTTTTTTTAAAACTATTTATTGTGTCATTTATAATATTTACAAATATTTTTATGTTGTTGTCAATGATTATATTCTATCCAATTGTTTATATGGGAAAATGTGTATTTAATGAAACAGATACATATCACCATTTAAATTTAACTGAGTCACAACAAATATATAATAATCATACTGATCTTTAATATTATT
>JACCDO011896736.1_pt1 | contig 20193 bp, 23 predicted proteins | sample 7446101 | NCBI WGS metagenome assembly JACCDO01 (sample SAMN15323440, study PRJNA562643) | freshwater metagenome | isolation source: river surface water | place: USA:Blue River Watershed | collected 2017-08-16
GAAGACAACCTTAAGAACTACCCGTACCTGCTGGTTAACGGGATAACGGACGCGAATGGCGCGGTGCAACCGGCGCCTCCGGTGGCGTACACGAAATCCCCGCAGGTTCCACCGGCGATGGCGGCGCTTTTGGGGGTGACAGACCTTGATATGCAGCAGCTCTTGGGCAGCCAAGGCAACGGGGACAAGATGGTCTCGCACGTTACCTCGAAGGCGGTGGACTTGGTGATGCAGCGGCTGGACATGCAGTCGTACATCTACGTGTCTAACATGGCCAAGGCGATTAAGCGCGTGGGCGAGATTTGGTTGTCCATGGCCAAAGACGTGTTCGTGGAAGATAAGCGCAAGATGAAGGTCGTTACCGCCAATGGTGAGCAAGACGAAGTTGAGCTCATGACACCGGTGATTGACCCTGAGTCGGGTGAGCTTGAGTACGACAACGACCTATCAGAAGCCCAGTTCGATGTCGCGGTGGACGTTGGGCCATCGTCAACGACCAAGCGTCAGGCGACGGTGCAGGCGCTGCTCTCGATGATGGCGGTGACGCAAGACCCAGAGACGATGAACGTGCTCTCGTCGATGGCGATGATGAACATGGAAGGCGAAGGGCTTGGGGACGTGCGCAACTACTTCCGCAAGAAGCTGCTTCGCATGGGGGCGGTTAAACCCACCGAGCAAGAGGCTCAGGAGCTCCTTGCGGAGCAGCAGAACGCCCAGCCGGACGCACAGACGCAGTACTTCGCTGCGGAGGCGCAAAGGGCAAATGCGCTCGCGCAAAAGGCACAAGCTGACACGGTTCTTGTCATGGCCAAGGCCGAAGAGACACGGGCAAAGACCGAGGAGACGATTGCGAAGGCCGGTCAGATTGATCAGGACAAGGCGATGCAGTTGGCTGAGAAGATTGAGAAGGACGTGCAGAAACTTGTAGCGCCGCCTGCAACATTTTAGTGGACAGATCCACTAACTAAGAAAAAATGGAGAACACAAACACGGCAGTAGATGCTGACGTGACCTTGGATGAGGAGGAAGTTCCCGCAACTGAGGCTGTGGCTGAAGACACCGGTAAGACGGTGGAAGCAGAGCCAGCTGAGGGCGGTAAAACGGAAGCCTCGGAAGAGATTGATGTCAGCATCGGGGATTCGCCAACCCAGAAAGAGGACGCAGAGAAGGCACCTGAATGGGTGCGTGAAGTGCGTAAAACCAATCGGGAACTGCACCGCAAGAATCGGGAGCTAGAGGAGAAGCTGAAGGCAATATCGGCAACTGAGAACAATCCGGTTGACCCTGGGCCAAAGCCGACACTGGAAGGCGCTGATTACGACACGGAGAAGTACGAGGCCAAGCTGGCTGAGTGGTTTGATCGGAAACGAAAAGCCGCTGAAATCCAGTCCAAGGCCGAGGAAGAGCAGAAAGCCCAACAGGCTGAGTGGCACAAGAAGCTTGAGAACTACGCGAAGTCCAAGACTGAGCTGAAGGTTCAAGACTACGAAGATGCCGAAGCCTCGGTGCAAGAGGTGTTGAACACGACCCAGCAGGGCATCCTGTTGCAAGGTTCAGACAACTCTGCGCTATTGGTGTACGCGCTGGGCAAGAACCCGAAAAAGGCGAAAGAACTTGCTGAGATAAAAGACCCGGTAAGATTCGCATTCGCGGTCGCAAAGCTCGAAACGCAACTCAAGGTGACAAAGAAAACTGCTCCTCCTCCAGAGAAGACCCCACCGTCCGGCGGGGCAAGGTCAACCGGAGGTTCCGACGAAGTGTTGGACAACCTACGCGCAAAGGCCGAGCGCACCGGTGACTACACGCAAGTTCTGGCCTACAAACGTCAATTGCAGTCAAAAAAGTAACCTATGCCTAACTCGTTCAATAAAGAAGAGCGCGTAGCGTTTGAGAACCTCCTTGAGGGGTTCAACGACGCTCTTGTGCTATCTCGTAACGTCTCGATCTACAACACGGATCAGACGATGATGGAGCGTACCAACAACGTCATCTGGCGTCCGCAGCCCTACATCGCAACGTCGATTTCGACGGCAGGTGTGGGCACGAACATCACTGGCGTGGGCGGATACTCCTCCTACACCCAGCTTGCGGTTCCCGCCAGCATCAACCAGACGCGCACGGTCGCTTTCGAGCTCAACGCTCAAGAGCTTCGTGACGCTCTGCAAGAGCAACGTCTTGGCAACTCCGCCAAGCAGAAACTCGCTTCTGACATCAACGTGTCGGTGCTGAACATCGCGGCCCAGCAGGGCACGCTGGTGGTTAAGCGCACGACCGCAGCAGGTGCTTCAAGCGGTTTCGATGACGTCGCCCAGTGCGAGGCCATCTTCAACGAGCAAGGCATCATGGATGGCGACCGCTACCTCGCGCTCAACACGCGGGACTACAACGGTCTTGCCAACGACCTCGCCAAGGCTTCGCGCTCCTTCGGGAACCAGAAGTCCGACAAGGCGTATGAGCGTGCGTATGTTGGGATGGTAGCGTCCTTCGACATCTACAAGCTCGATTACGCAGTGCGCGTGGGTGCAGCTGCTGGCTCTGGCATCACGATCAACACGACGGATGTTGGCGCTCAGTACTACATTCCCAAGGCCATCTCGACCTCCCCGACGACTTCCGAGCGTCTCAACGTCGATAACCGCTTCCAGACGGTTACGGTGTCGAGCACGACCGGCGTTGTTGCTGGGGACGCGTTCACGATTGCTGGCATCAACGCGGTGCACCACATCACCAAGGGCGACACAGGTCAGCTTAAGACCTTCCGTGTTATCTCGGTGACCAACAGCACCCAGATGGTTATCAGCCCACCGCTCATCACCAATCAGGTTGCCAACGCGGCTTCCGCGCAGAACCAAAACTGCGTTGCGAACACCAAGTCCGCTACGGCAGCCATCGTGTTCTTGAACACGGCAGCAGCTCCTGTGAACTGCTTCTGGCACAAGGACGCGATTGAAATCCTGCCCGGTCGCTACTCGCTGCCCGACAACGCTGGCGTTGCGGTCATGCGCGGCTCGACCGACCAAGGATTGGAGCTTGTGATGACCAAGCGCTTCGATCAGGACACCCTCACGACCAAGTATCGTGTGGATACGTTCTACGGGGTTGTGAACAAGCAACCCGAAATGAGTGGAATCATCCTGTTCAATCAGGTATAGTTCCCGCTAACGGGGGGTGGCCCTTCGGGGCCATCCCCTTAACTTTACTGAAACCAAAGACTTATGCCGCTCAAGAAGGGTTATTCGCAGAAGACAATCTCCTCCAACATCAGCAAGGAGATGAAGTCTGGTAAGCCGCAGAAGCAAGCGGTGGCAATCGCGCTCTCGACTGCCCGCAAAGCCAAGCAAGCAGCTGGAAAACCCGTCGGCAAACTCAAGAAGTAATGGAATTTCCAAGCATGGTGTACCGCTCGCCGGGGCGGAATCAGGCAAAAGGTGGGACATACGACTATTGTGGCGTCGAATCCCAAGAGGAACTCGATGAAGCTATCCGATATGGCTGGCACACAACGGTTGAAGCAGCGGTGGACGCTTGCAATGCCGCTTTAGAGGCCGCTGAGAGGCTCAAGAACGAGCCGAAGGTCAAGATTGTGGTGACTGAGCCGGAAGTTGAGGCTGTGGCCGCTCCTGAAGCTCCTGAACTTGTTTCTGAGGACGAAGAAGAAGAAGAGAAACCGCGCCGTCGGCGCAAATAACGCATGGGATACTCAAAACGCCAGTTCGTTGAGGCCGCTTTCGAGGAGTTGGGGCTGGCGTCGTATGTGTTCGATTTGACGGCAGACGAGCTTCAGTCCGCGGTTCGCCGGTTGGACGCCATGGTTGGGCAATGGAGCGCAAAAGGCATTAATATCGGGTATCCGCTCACTGTTTCTCCTGAGAACAGCAGTCTGAACACCGAAACGAACGTCCCGAACACCGCCAACGAGGCCATCATCCTGAATCTGGCCATGCGGATTGCTCCACAGTTCGGTAAAACGCCATCTGTGGACACCAAGTTGGGGGCGATTTCGGGCTATCAGACGCTCCTCATGCAGAACGCCAACGTCCTGCAACAGCAGTACCCTTCGACGATGCCCGCGGGAGCTGGCAACAAAGACGTGGATTGGCCGTTCCTGCCGGTGCCATCCATCGCTCCCATCGAGCAGGAACCAAACGGTCAACTTCAGTTCCGCTAACATGGCTATCGAAAATCTCAACAACCTCGACACGGTCAACAACTCGACGTTGTTCGCCGTCAACCAGAACGGACTCGACTATAACGCTACCGGTGCAACCGTTGCGGAGTTCCTGCAACAGAACGCGACTTCAGGATCGGTATCAATCCAGTACTCCGCTCCAACAACCGGTAGTTCGGTAAGCATCGTGACGCCAAACGGCATGGATGCATGGCTCGTCCTAACTCCAGCAGGCACGCTTGCAACGCTCACAATCATCCTGCCACAGGTTGCAACCGCGATTTCAGCACAGGAAATCGTTGTGAACTCGACACAAGCCGTTACAACCCTTACTATCAACGGCAATAGCGGAACCGTTATTGGGGCGCCTACTTCGCTTGCCGCGAATGGTTTCTTCACATTGCGTTTCGAGCCAGTGCTAAAGGTTTGGTACAGAATCAGTTAATATGACACTTCCTTTCAACCCATCCTACGGCAGCGGGGCTACGCGCACGGCTGTAACGACCTCTGCTTATTATCCAATCCGCAGCGGAACACGCAGCGTGTGCGTGACGAACACCGGCGCCACAAACGCTGCTTACGTCCGAATCGGACAGGGAACGTCGCTTACAGCGACTGCGGCTGATTACATCATCATGCCCGGAAGCCAAGTTTCCCTTGGCAAGTTTGAAGACGATAACGTCATTGCAATCGTCTCGTCTACCGGTTCGACGACGCTCCACATCATCTCTGGCGCTGGCCTGTGATTCGTTATCTATCCAGACGAAGATCGAAGATTCCCGCCGCGGTGTCTGGCGTTGTGCCGGTGCCGCCGCCAACAAATTTTTTCTACCTCCGCCCCGGTGCCGGAACGAATTATTATCGCCGCCCCGGTAACATTGACCGATACATTAGACCCTAAAGCATATGCCTGACATCACAGTTTCAGCAGACATTGATGCGTTCATGTTATCCGTGAACAATGCGACTGCGCGGACAAACCTTGGCCTTGGAGATGCAGCAACGAAGAACACCGGCACAACTGCTGGCACTGTAGCGGCAGGGGATGACTCCAGAATCACTGGTGCTGTCCAGAAGTCAGGAGACACCATGACGGGCAAGCTCACTGCAGCTGCAAGCGACACTGAGGCAAAACTCAACATCGGCGCACCTCTCTCTGGGGCAAACCCATCAACGCTTGCATCTGGCGACATCTGGATTTCCAACCAAAGCAAACTGGCTTGGAGAGCAGGCACGTCCACAGTCAACGCCGCTGGAACAACACAGTCGAACACGTTCAACCAACCGCAGACAATCGGTTCTACAGCCAACGCTGCGCCTGTTCTTACTGTAAGCAACACGGGAAGCCGCGAGGCAGCAACTTTCACCGCCCAGGGCACATCCCCAGCAGTGCGCATTACCCAGACGGGCACCGGAGAATCATTGCGGGTAGAAGACGAGGCAAATCCAGACGCAACGCCATTTGTTGTTTCTGCTTCCGGTCGAGTTGGGATTGGGACTGATCCAGATGCAACGGTTGCACTCAAGGTCGATGCTACAGGGATTAAGTTCAACGATGGGACGGTTCAAACGACTGCAGCAACAGGCGGGGGAGGCAGCGGCACGGTAACGAGCGTTGACGTATCCGGCGGAACAACTGGACTCACCACATCAGGAGGCCCCGTCACCGGAAGCGGAACAATCACTTTAGCAGGAACGCTTGCTGTAGCAAATGGCGGCACTGGAGCCACAACCGCAGGCGCAGCTTTGACTGCACTTGGAGCAGTGGCAAAAGCCGGAGACACGATGACAGGGAAGTTGACGCTTGGAGCAGGGGCAACGACTGCGCCTGTTAATCTGGGCGCGGCGGCAGCTCCAGTTAGCCCTGCTGGAGGAGATATTTGGCAAACGTCAGCAAATGTCCTGACTTACAGAGGCTACAACGGAGCAACTTACCCAATTGCATCAACAGCAGCGGTAAATAGTTTTGCGGCAGCGCAAGGCATTTCAGCAAGCACTTCTGGATCAGTCCTTGGTGTAACTCAGACAACTGGCGCGGGAGCAGCGATTTCTGCAACGCAAAACTCCACAGCTACAGGCAGTGGACTCACCGTTGACATCAACAATACGTCTTCAACTGCGCCAGCGGTTCGCATTACGAATCAGGGAACAGGCAACTGCTTGACCGTCGAGGATTCAACAACTCCTGATGCAACACCATTTGCAATTTCAGCTTCAGGCCGCGTTGGAATCGGCGTAACTCCAGACGCATCCGTTGCGCTTTCAGTTGACACGAGCGGAATCAAGTTCGGTGATGGCACTATTCAGACAACGGCAAGCGGTGGTGGAGTTGCAGGCGTATCATCATTCTCGGCGGGAACCACTGGGCTTACGCCAGCAACAGGCACGACCGGAGCGGTGACGCTCGCAGGGACGTTGGCAATCGCGAATGGAGGAACTGGCGCAACCACGCAGCAAGCAGCTTTGAATGCCGTTGCTGGAGCAACGACTTCAGGACAATACCTTCGCGGAAACGGAACGGATGTTGTCATGTCTGCCATTCAAGCGGCTGATGTGCCTACGCTGAACCAGAACACAACTGGAACCGCAGCGAACGTCACGGGGACTGTCCTTGAAGCCAACGGGGGCACAGGGGAAACCACTTACGCCAACGGACAACTCCTCATCGGAAACGCAGCAGGCGGTCTCACCAAGGCAACGCTGACCGCAGGATCGAACGTGACCATCACGAACGGGGATGGAGCGATTACGATTGCCAGCACAGGCGGAGGAGGAGGAGGGGCAACGACGCAGGTGGACGTGTATACGACCAGTCAGACCATCACTATTCCTGCTGGAGCAAAAATGCTGTACGCATGGGCGTGCGGGGGCGGGGCTGGAGGAGCAAGCGGATCGTTTGGAGACGGAGTAAATGCCAGTGGCGGCGGCGGCGGGGCTGGAGCAGCAGTCAATTCTGCTTGGATTAGCGTTGCTAACCTTACCGCTCTTGGATGGTCTTCGCTCTCTGTGTTTGTTGGGGCTGGAGGAGCAGGCGGCGCAGCAATAACAACTGCATCATCGACAGTAAATGGAAACAATGGAACTGCTGGAGCAGCATCAGGATTGACTAAACTTGGATTCAGCCTTGGCGGAAATGATCCTGGCCTTGTTTACACTGGGTTTCCTCCATCGGCTGGAAGTAAACCAAGCGGAGTGTCTACTGGCGGCGGCGGAGGAAATACTGCCAGTGTATCCGCTCTTTTTATCGGCAGCGGCACTGGTGGTGGAGCAGGAGGAAATCCTGGATCAAATGGAACTTCTTCAAGCAGTCAATCAAATGGAATATTTGGCTCAACTGGAGGCGGAGGAGGCGGAGCGTTTCTAGCAGCAGGAGCAACGGTAACGGCTGGCGGCGCAGCAGGATCTGTCTTTTTTAATGGAACCACTCAGGCAGGCTCAAATGCAGTTAATAACGTGAGAGTTTCCGGTAATTTTTCTTCTGGTATTTATTTTCAACCTTCAACAGGAAGCGGAGGAGGATCGGGCGGGAATCAAGATGGGTATCAAGATGCAGCAGATGGAGGCTTCCCAGGCGGAGGCGGAGGAGGCGGTGGCGGCGCAGGGATCAATCCGACATCTGGAACCAGCACGGCAACGCGCAGTGGAAAAGGTGGGAAAGGTGGAAATGGCTTGGTAATCCTAACTTGGTACTTCTAAACGCTATGGCAGAATCAATATATCTAATTGTTGGATCTGATAACGTCGTCAGCACGGCAATCGTGTATGACCCACAGTTCCCGTTTATTCCCCCAGAAGGAAGCGAACTCGTTGAGCATACTGGACAGGCATGGACTGGCTGGATTCGCAATCCAGACGGCACGTTTAGTGAACCTCCTCCAGCACCACCTGAGCCTCAAGATGCCTAAAAAGCAAGTCAACCTGTCGGTCAGTCGCGGCGAGAAGCTCCCTGTCTCTCAGGGAGCTGGGCTTACCGCCAAAGGCCGTGCGAAGTACAACCGCGAGACGGGCAGCAACCTTAAGGCACCGGCACCCAACCCAAAGACCGAGAAAGACGCTGCGCGTCGGCGGTCGTTCTGCGCTCGCATGAGCGGGATGCCGGGCCCAATGAAGGATGAGAAGGGCCGCCCAACACGCAAAGCCGCAAGCCTCAAACGCTGGAACTGCAAATGAAAAAGGGACTCTACGCCAACATCCACGCCAAGCGTGAGCGCATCGAGGCAGGTAGCAAAGAGCGGATGCGCAAGCCCGGTTCTAAGGGGGCGCCGACCTCTGCTGCGTTCAAGGCATCCGCGAAGACCGCCAAGAAGAAGTAATGCAAGTCCCCATCCTCAGCGGTATCTACACCAATGGCGCGAGCGACATCAGGCGCTTGTACCCGCGCAACCTCATACCGGTTGTGCAGCAAAACGGCTTGAGCAATGGGTATCTTCGGCCAGCTGACGGAATTGTTGAGTTTGGTAGCGGAGCGCCCGGAGTAGACCGTGGAGGAATAGAGTGGAAGGGTGTCCTTTACCGCGTCATGGGGACAAAGTTGGTTTCGGTTGACGCAAACGGAACAATCACAGTGCTTGCAGATGTCGGAGGAGAGGGCCAAGTGACCCTTGACTATTCTGTTGACCTGCTTGCCGTTCTTTCTGGAGGCATCCTGTTCTACTGGAACGGAACAGCTCTCAGCCAGCTAACACCCGACACTGAGATGGGGCCAATCATCGACTTTTGTTGGGTTGACGGGTATTTCTTCGTCACGGATGGCTACCTTCTTGGCGTGACCAGCATCAGCGATCCAACGGTAATCTCTTACAAGGCGACTTCTGAGGCTGATCCTGATGAGGTAATTTCCATCCAAAAGTTCCGAAACGAGGTCTATGCGATTAACCGACACACCATCGAGCTCTTCAACAACGCGGGGCTTGCAGGTGACTTCCCGTTCGTTCGCGTTGAGGGTGCCCAGCTCCAGCGGGGAGGTGTTGGAACGTACACCTCATGCATCTATTTGGATGCTGTGGCATTCGTCGGAGGCGGGCGAAACGAGCAGGTATCGGTATGGCTCGCAGCTGGGGCAAACACGGTCAAAATCGCCACCCGCGAAATCGACCAAATCCTTGCATCTTACTCTGAAGATGTTCTGTCTGACGTTATCTGTGAGACTCGGTTCCACGATGGGCTGAATCACCTTTATATCCATTTGCCAGACCGAACGCTTGTGTACGACGGAACAGCATCTCAAATTGCGCAAGAGGCTGTATGGATGGTTTTATCTGCTGGGCTTGTCGGAAACAATCAGTACAGAGCACGCAACTTTGTGTATGTGTACGACAAGTGGGTGTGTGCTGATGCGACAACTGCCCGTCTTGGAACGACGACACAGACTTTGTCGTCCGTGTGGGGCGAATTGGTTGGCTGGCAGTTTGATACTCAAATCTTTTACAATGAAGGCAAGGGCGCCATCTTTCACGAACTTGAGCTTGTTGCGCTCACAGGGAGGGTTGCCCTTGGCGTTGATTCGACGATATACGCTTCGTACTCAGCAGATGGGATGAGTTACAGTCAGGAGCGTGGAATCAAAGCCGGAAAGGTTGGCGAGTACGCAAAACGTCTTACATGGATGCGCAATGGCCGGATGGCGGACTGGAGAACGTACCGCTTTCGCGGATCATCTGACGCGCATATGTCCATGTTACGCTTAGATGCTCGCCTTGAACCGCTTGCTTGGTGATGGCCAACAGAATCAACATCAACCGGAATGACCTCGCAAAGTTTCTCCCCGACCAACGGTCGATAAGAGCTTTCGAGGAGCTCTTTGCAAGCATACCGGATGCGACGGTTAGTAATGAGTTCGACTCAGCAGGAGCGCAGGCAAGCGCACAGCAGGCGCTTGATTCAATCGAGCGACTCTCCAACTTGGTTGAGTTGGCAGCAACTGCCCCAGTTCCAGAGCAGCAGAGGAATCTTCGCTACGGAACTTTTTATGACACGACAACGCAGACGGCGGCGGCAATAAACACCGAAACAGCGGTCACGTTCAACTCAACTGACCTGAGCTTTGGCGTGAGCATCGGAACGCCTGCAAGCCGCATTTACGTTGATTCTGAAGGGGTGTACAACTTTCAGTTCTCAATGCAGCTCGACAAGGTATCTGGAGGCATCGGCTTGTTCTACCTGTGGGCGCGAATCAACGGCGTGGATCAGGCCAACTCGGCCACCCAGATTCGACTCCAAGGAAACAATGCGGAAACTGTTGCAGCGTGGAACTTCGTGTATAAGATGGCAGCGGGAGATTTTTTGGAGCTCATGTGGTCAACCGATACGATTGACGTGACGATCCAAGCCTTTGCCGCAGCCCCACCGGTGCCAGAGATTCCTTCTGTCATTTTGTCTGTAACACCTGTCCCTCTCTATGGCCGTTAACGTCCGCAACATCATTCCTTCAAAACAGATTGAGGCTGTTCAGACGACTCAGTACACGGCATCTAACTGCAAGTGTATCATCGACAAGTTTACGGCTACAAACAACTCTGGCGCGAATGTTTCGTTCACCGTGAATCTCATCCCTCCGGGCTCGTCAGTTTCTCTTGCTAACCGGATTCTTGCGCTAAAGACAATCACTCCAAGCGAGACCTACACCTGCCCAGAACTGGTAGGGCAAATCCTTGAGCCCGGCGGAATCATCTCGACCATCGCTGGCGCATCGGCAGCAATCACCATCATGGCTTCTGGGAGGGAAGTGACGTAACAGATGGATTCAGCTACGAAAAATGGAATAACTTTTTCCAGAGAATCATTTACAGATGATCTTGCTGAGGAAGCGATATTTTTAGCTGAATTGCACAACAAAGAGATTGGTGGAGTTCTTGAAAATGTTTCAGTCAAAATACCAAAAGAACTTTACAAAAATCTTGATCAATCAGGTTTGCTTAAAACATTTTGCGTCAGAAAAGATGGTAAATTGATGGGTTACAATGTGTTCACATCAATGAATCATCCACAATACAATGTGCTTAGTGCTCAACATGATTCAATGTATCTGCATCCATCAGTTAGATCCGGATTCAATGCCGTGAAGTTTTTAAGATGGTGTGATGAAATGTTGAAAAATGATGGAGTTGTTTTTGTTACACAAAATGTAACTGTGAAAAAGGATTTCAGTTCGATTTTGAAAAGAATTGGATACGAACCGCATGAAACAATTTACATTAAAAAATTAAATTAAACGTATGGCTATTGCAACATCTACAGCTATATTAGCTGCAGCTGCAGCAACTGCTGCAACTTCTGCTTATGCGGCAAACAAAGGTTCCGCGGCAGCAAAAGCAGCAGCTGCAAAACAGGCAAAAGGTCAGGATGCTGCTATTCAAGAACAACGTCGTCAGTTCGATATTATTCGCGAGATTCTTGCGCCATACGTTCAAGCAGGCAGTCCCGATTTGACGCAGCCGTACATTCAAGCTGGCCCTGGAGCTATTCGCGGATTGCAGGCGCTCACCGGTCTTGGCGGCGAAGCGGCCCGTCAGGAGGCTATTTTTAACCTGCAAAGGTCGCCGCAGTTCGCACAACTCTCGCAGATTAATCAAGCAAACATCGATGAGTATGTTCGCAACCGTGAGCAAGAGCTTGAGTTGTTCAAGAAGTCTGACGCTTACGCAAGGCCACAAATTTCACCAACTAATAGAGGAAAAACAGCAAGAAGACTTGCAGTAAAACAAGCCCAAGAAGACTTGATTGCTCAGTTCCAGCAGGAAAGCGATAGGAACATCCGAGCACTTCAATTGCAAGGCTATGAACAGCAGCAGGCATTGTTAAAGCCTATCCTTGAAGACAAGCAGTACGAGCAGATGGGCATTGACCAGCAGCGTCAAGCCATCCAACAGATTGAACAGGGGCCGCTTTACCAAGAGCTCGCCAAGCAGGGAGAAGAGGCGATTCTTGCTGCATCTTCAGCCACCGGTCGGCGCGGATCAGAAGGAACCCAATCGGCTCTGGCGCGGTATCGGCCACAGCTGCTTAACCAACTCATCGACCAGCAGTACGCACGCCTTGCCGGTCTTACAAGCGTTGGACAATCCGGTGCGCAGAACTTGCTTAACCTTGGGCAGGCATCGGCAGCAGGACAGGCTGGAGCTGCCGCGCAGAGCGGGAACGCAATCAGCGGGCTTATGGCATCTCAGGGGGCCGCGCAGGCTGCCGGTATCATTGGATCCGCGCAAGCACAAGCGCAGGGGATCGGTGGAATCGGGAGTGCTATTTCAGGCGGTCTTCAGAACTACGCGCTCCTGAATATGCTTGGGAGTGGAGGTGGAGGCTTTGAATCTGGATTTGGTTCTGGAGATTATACCTTCGGACAAGGCGCTCAGGCAGGCTTCATGTCAACAAACGTATAATTTTATGGCTGAATTCAACTACGGCATCAACATCCCACAGCCGAACACCGGTATGTTTGGCGGGAACCTTATCCAAGGGCTATCGGCCATTGAAGGGTTGCGTGCGGCACAGGCGCAGCGCGAACAAGCAGCGGCACTCGCGCCATACCAACTTGAGCACGCACAACTTGGCATTCAAGCGCAGAAGCAGCAGATGGCACAAAGCGCAGCCGCAGCTGGACGCGCCGCTGAACTGTACAATTTGCAGCGTCAGGCAGCGGTCGCAAATCAGGAACGCCAGACTCAGGTTGCAAATGCGCTTGCTCAGTATGGACAAGATCCAAACGCAGACTTGAGTTCTCTTTCTTCAATTTTGCCAATGCTCGATAAGAGTACACTGGATGCAGTGCAGAAGGTTGAGACGATTAAGATTGGAGACGCCTACAGCAAACTTGATCCAAACAACCCAGAACCAGAAGCAATCCGAAAGCTGGCAGCACGCAGCCTTATGCTCGATACTGAGCAAGGGAAGCGTTTCGATGCACTCTTGGCATCGCTTCCAGACCCAGCAAAACAGGGGCTTGTTGATACTGCGCTCAAGGTTTCAAACGCTGGTATCTCTGGGAACACCGATGTTGCTTTGGATATGATGAAGGAGCAGGCAGCTGCTTACAGCAACTCAAAGGATGCTCGCTACCAGCAGATGGGCAAACTGCTCAATGACTCCATAAAGACGCTTGGAGACAATCCTACACCGTCTGCTTTTGCGCTCATGGGCCAAACGCTGATGCTTCGCGCTGGTGACGAGAAGGCGACAAAACAGTTCAACGACATTCTCACCAGCTTCTACAAAGAGGCATCTCCACAGGCGCTCGCTGAGAAAGAAGCTGGGACGGCTGCAAAACAGGCTGAAACTGATCTCAAGAAATTTGAATTGCAACTGAAGCAAGAAGGCAAGCTCGATCCAGACAAGAAGCGTTCAACAGAGATTCAGATGAAGGAATCTTTTGAGGCGGAACCTATGGTTCGTTCCTACGTTTTGAGAAGAGACATTGCTCAAGGCATTAGCAGCGCTCTTGATCTTAAAACTGGTTCTGGAGACGCATCAGCTATCACCAATCTTGTAAAGATAGACGACCCGACTTCAACGGTAAGTATCACTGAGGCCGGTCGAATAAGCGGCGGAAACGTCCCTGAGCAGTTTAAAGGAATGGTAAGTGAGCTTCAAGGAAACGGAAGGCTATCCGAAAAGACACGCAATGACGTATTGCGCCTTGCAAAAGAGAGGATGAAAACCTCTCAAGGCGAGTACGATAAGTATTACAACAAAACCAAGAGCATTGCGGAACGATACGGCCTTGATCCAGACAACATCTTTGCCATTCCAAGCGAGTCGCTCGACTCTCTACTTCAGCCAAAGAAAAAACCGACTCAGGGGAAAACTGAAGCATCTGCTCCATCATCTGCTGGCTCAGGTTGGAACCTTATTACGCCTAACGGCATGAAAGTTGATATCATACAAAAATAAAGCCATGCCAACATATGAGCTAAAAATTGGCGGCAAAAAGTTTGACGTTAAGGCAGACTCGCCTGATGAACTTCCATGGATTGCAGATCGGATTGCCGAGCGATATGGGATGAAACCGGATGCAGAGCAAGCCGCCCCTTCCGCCGAAGCGCCCGCTCCCGCGCCAGAACAACCGGTGGGTCTACCTTCGGCAGCAAGCGAAGAGGCGATGATTGGGAGGCCAGATGGAGAGACGACGATGGGCGGTTTAGCGGGAGCTGCGCTTCGTGGTGCCGCAATGCCTGCTGTTGGTGCTGGTGCTGGGGCGGCTCTTGGCGGTGCAGTAGGAATGCTTGGTGGGCCTGCTGGAGCTGGAGTTGGCGCTCGTCTTGGAGCAAGGGTTGGAGCGGCAATGAGTCCAATTGCTGATCCTGTTGTTGCTGGAGTCAACAAGCTGTTTGGCACGAACTATTCCCTTCCCGGTGAGGCAGTGCAGCATTATCTCACGCAGATGGGCGTTCCGCAGGCCGACACCGCAGCTGAGCGAATCGTTGAGTCTATCAGCGGTGGAGTTGCAAGTGGTCTTGGCATGAATGCCCTTGCACGTGAAGTTGCAAAGCGCGCAACCGCAGGAAGCCTGATGCAGCGCGCAGCATCTGCAATGTCCACGACCGCAGGCGAGGCTGCAGCAACGGGCGCAGCTGGAGGCGCAGCAAGTCAAGCTGTGCAAGAGATGGGTGGCGGCCCAGCGCTTCAGTTTGGAGCAGGACTTGCTGGTGGCGTTTTAGCATCAAGGGGGTTTAGGCCGTCGCTTCCATCCTCTCGTATTGAGGATGATGTCGCAAAGGCCATAAAAGGAGACAAGGCGGCGCGTGGCAGGCTTGCTGAAGCCGGAGCAGCTGATCCTAAAGTGCGTCAGGCTGCAATTGATTTGGGGCTTAACGTGGACGAGATACCGGAGGCTTACTTGTCCAGCAACCCGCAGTTTCAAGCAGTGTCAGCAGCGGTTGCTTCAGCGCCCGGCTCAAAGCTCAGCATTCAAAAACAAGATGCGCTGGATGCTTTGAAGACGCGTGCACAGGCAGTCATCGATGACGCCGGTGGAACAACTGATTTGAGCCAATTGAGCGCGGGAGTGAGTGAGAGAATGGCAAATCTTTCAGCCAAACTTGAAAGCGCGGCGAACAACATTTACGACGTTGAGTTGCCAAAGGTGTTGCCACCTGAAACTCCTGTTCGCATCGATAATGCGCTTGCAGCAGTAAAAGCAAAACTTTCAGAACTCGGTGGAGATCCGAGCAGGCTCAAGAAAATCGAACGTCAAATCTTGGAGCTTGAAGGCTCAACGCGCCTTCCAAACAAAGAGGAGATTGCTGCAATCAATGCGCAAATCATCCCGTTGAAGGCAAAGGTAGCTGCAGGTGATAGAAGTCAGGCAATTCTTGATAGTATCGATGCTCTTGAGGCATCCAAAACTGTGCCGGTTTCAAATCCACCGACCTACGAGACACTCAAGCGCGAGAAGAACGCACTATTCAAAAAGGTCAAAAATCCAGATTCTCCCATTGAGGGATTGAACGATTTGGATGGTGGCCTTGCGGAAAGATATTACGGCCTGATTTCAAGCGACATCGACGCGGCAGCCACTGCCGTTGGCGCTGAGAACTTAGTGAAAGAGGCCAATTCACTTTGGTCGCAGTTCAAGGATATCGCAAAAGCACGCGAGAACCTTTTCGGGCAACAGCTGCAAAAATCTCTTGGCGCTCCGCTTATCGATGCGACACGCAAACTGGCCAACAAGGGTGGGTATGCTGAATACGCTGCTCTTCTCAACAAAGTGCCAGCAGATGCGCGGCGGGAAGTTGCTGTGAGTTCTCTTAGTGCAGCGTTCTCGCAACAGGCAAAAGAGGAAGGTTTCAATCCTGCGTACTTCAAGAAATGGTACGATGGGCTGCAAACCAACAAGGCCTCAAAGAACGTCCTTTTCACAAACCTGCCACCGGAAACGCGCAAGCATCTCGACAACCTGTACACAATCGCGAGCAACATCCAAGACGTCAAATCCAAGGACATCCCAACAGGACGCCTACAGACCGCCATGAAGGCGTCTGAGACATTGCTAGATCGCATATACGGAGCAGTGTTGAGAACAGCAAAGGGCAGCGCAGCTGCAGCTATTACAACACCGGTTGTTGGGCCTACCATCGGCGCCTCTATAGCTGGGGCTATTGCAGCCTCTGGCAGCAAAGAAGCAGTGCCGCTTCTCAACTTGGCAGATGATTTCTTGCTATCGCCAGAGTTCCGAGCACTCGTAAAGGCATCCACGGCAGATCCTGCAAAATACACGCAAGCAGCAACAACAGCTGTCAAAAGTTCGAGGTTTAAGAAGTTCGCGGATGCTGTTAATCTGCCGCAGGCACAGCGCAATGCAGCGTTCTTGATTGGAACCGCAGAAGAACCTGCACAAGAGCCTGTTCAACCAGAAGAATAACCATGGCCTACATCGTCTCTCCATACACGACGTTTTTCGACACAGACGGAGCACCGCTAAACAACGGGTACGTCTACATCGGAACCGCAAACCTGAATCCTGTCACATCTCCAATCGCAGTGTATTGGGATGAGGCATTGACGCAGCCAGCTGCGCAGCCATTTCGCACGCTGAACGGGTTCTTTTCGCGCTCAGGAACACCTTCGAGGGTATACACCGCAGCAACAGACTTTTCGATCCTTGTAAACGATTCAAAAGGGGAGATGGTGTACTCCTCCGATAGCATCCCTCCGCAAGTCTCGCAGCAAGACATTGACAACGGACTTGCAACAAAGTTGAACCTTGCTGGCGGAACGATGACTGGGCCGATTGTTCTTCCCGGCAATCCAACGCTCAACCTTCAGGCAGCTCCAAAGCAGTACGTCGATTCAAGCATTGCAGCTGGTAACTTTCTGTCCAAAACCGGCGGGACGATGACCGGCAAGCTGAACTTGGCTTCAGTTGGCGTTGGATTCTCGGACGCTTCGACACAGACGACAGCTGGAGTGGCTAAAACTGGAGACACAATGAGTGGACTGTTGACCCTCTCAGGTGACCCGACACAGCCTTTGCAAGCTGCAACAAAACAGTTTGTTGAAAACTGGTCGCCACTTGAAACCAGAGTGCGTGCGTGGGGTAATTTTATCGGTTTACCTGTCAGTGGGACATACACGCAATCTGGAAACATCATAACAATAAACCTGTCAGCTTTTGCGGGTTTATCGACTGGAAATCTTGTAAGCCTTACATTTTCATCAGGAACGGCAGTCAGCGGAACTTATACTGTAGGCGATTTATTATCGCTTACTTCATTTCAAGTTACATCACCCACATCAGCGTCAACATCAGGCAATGTTACATTAAACATATCCATGCTTGACAGTTATGGTTGTTCAAGTCTTGCAGATCGAGGCGTTGGGGCGTACAGTGTATATTTATCATCAAGCGCTGCTTTTTTATCCGGTGGGTCTGGCATAGCTACTTACAGATTCCAAAATGCAAGCGGAACTTTTGTAAACAATCTTACCTGCATTTACAGAACGTCGCCTTCATATATTGACATTGATTCAACACTTGTAACTTCTGCAACCGCAGCCACATATAGAGACGCTGAAATTAACTTCGCTGTATTCTTCTAGTTATATGTCAAAATGCATTATTTACAATCAAGACAACGGCACGGTGTGTGTTGTTTATCCGGCTCTTAACAGCAACATGACTATTGAGGAGATTGCTGCCAAAGATGTTCCTCAAGGAAAACCTTTTAAGATTGTGGATATCTCTGAGATTCCAGTAGATAGAACATTTAGAAATGCTTGGGAGTACACCGAATGATTACAATTAATATAGATAAAGCTAAGGGTATCGCTCACGACATTCGCAGAGATGCAAGAGCCGCTGAGTTCGCTCCATACGACGATGCTATTGCCAAACAGATACCGGGGCAGTTTGAGACAGCTGAAGCTGCTCGCGTTTTGATCCGTGAAAAGTACGCTCAAATGCAAGTCCAAATTGACGCTTCAAGCAGCGTTGAAGATTTGAAATCAGCATTAAATATCTGACCATGAAATACATCCTTGCTCGCTTGCTGGAGCCATCGACGTGGCGCGGAATCATCAGCCTTCTCACGGTCTTTGGAGTTCGTGTTGCACCCGACCAAGCAGACGCTATCTTGACCGCCGGTGTGAGCGTGTACTCCGCCATTAACATCTTCAGAAAGGAAAAGCCGTAAATGGACAAGATGGTCGATGCCATTATTTCACAGGGGCCGCTTGCAGCGGCCATGGGTATCGCCATCTGGTGGCTGGCCAGCAAGATAAAGGACTGCGAGATTGACCGATCGAAGCTGTGGGAAAAGGTTTCGGAGCTGGCGGAACGCGTTGGAGGCGAGCGGCACTGACATGAAACTCTCTGACGCAGGGCTAAAACTCATCCTCGACTTTGAGGTGGGCGGCGGTGAGGAGTACTACCGCAAGTTCCTTCAGAGTCCGACATGGCCTGGGGAGCAAAGCGGAGTGACCATCGGTATTGGCTACGACTTGGGCTACACGACACCGCAGCAGTTCCAAGAGGCGTGGGAGGAACTTCTCCCCGAATCTGACTACCTTGCGCTCACCGCTGCCCTCGGAGTCAAAGCCAAGGCTGCCCGCGAACTCCTGCACGCTTCTCCAGCCATGCGAAGCATCGTGATCCTGTGGACGAAAGCCGTTGAGGTCTTCCAGAACAACACGGTGCCAAAGTTCTACCTCCAGATGCTGCGCATCTACCCGCAAGCTGAAGACTTACCGGATGAAGCACGGGACGCGCTCATCTCGCTGGTGTTTAACCGCGGCACAGCGCTATCAGGAGACAGGCGCTCTGAAATGCTTGGAATCCAGAACGCTATGCGTGATAGGCGCTTCTACGACGTACCTGCGCTTATCCGGTCGATGAAGCGGTTGTGGCCTGAAACCAAGGGGTTACAACGTCGGCGTGATGCAGAAGCCGAGTTGTTCGAGAAGGCACTTGAGCCTAAGCGTAAGCGATGAATTCAAGACCTTTGCCTTTAATGGTTGGAAGCATCCCGTTTTCATCGTAAATCCCTGCGCCCTTGGGGATAATCGTGTCCGGCGGCATGGCGCTTCCCATGGTCGCAATCGGGCCTGATTCTGAGTAAACCTTCGGGGCAAGCGTCACAAGCCCCGCAGGAGCGTTGTGAATACCGGTGAATCGTGCAACAAGTTCGCTGGAGGAGACAGGTTCCATGGATGTTGGACGTTACGGCAGAGCGTCTTACGACGAAATGAAAAAACCTGTTGCAGCGCGAACGATTTTCGCGCACAGTCAGCGGCGCCATGAGTTACACCATCAACGGTCGGCGCGTGGTCAACAGCTTCGGAGGCGTCAAAAACCTCTGGAAGAAGTTGCTCTTCCACGGTGTGCTTGTTCAGCCAAGAACGCTGGCCAAGTGGATCGAGAAGGGGAAAATCCCGCTGGATAAGTTCTGCGCGTTGGTCTCCATCGCGCATAAGGAAGGCTGGAGTCTCCGTCTGGAAGATATGTGCCCAAGACTGAAAACTGAACTACAACAAAATGACACTGAAACAAATACGCTTCGAGATATCGAAGCGGAACGCCAAAATCGCCTCACTTGAGGACGAGATAACCGCACTGGAGCAGGCTGCCCTCAACATGGTCGGCGCTGACCTCCAGAACAAGCTGGCCGAGTCCGGTAAAGGGCACGGGGAACTGACGACAACCATCGACGACGTGAAGCTCACCTACGAGGTTAAGGCAACCTACCTCTGGGATCAGGGCAAGCTGCAATCCCTCTGGGAGGCGCTACCGCTCGATGACGCTCGCCAGCTCATCGCTACCAAGATGAGCGTACCGGCGCGGATGATTGAGAAGATTGGGGACGAGAGCGTCCTTAAGCGTGTTCTCGACGCCCGCACAACCAAGTACAGCGAACCCAAAATCTCCTTCAAGTAATGGCGCTCAAAATCATCAAAGCGGACGAGCGTCTCAAGCGCACGTCGGACTGCGTGAAGGCGGTTGTGTTCGGCCCTGCCGGTGTCGGCAAGACCTACCAAGCCCGAACGCTGGACGCCAAGACCACACTGTTCGTTGACCTTGAAGCCGGTACGCTGGC
>JACCDO010282036.1_pt1 | contig 20190 bp, 17 predicted proteins | sample 7446101 | NCBI WGS metagenome assembly JACCDO01 (sample SAMN15323440, study PRJNA562643) | freshwater metagenome | isolation source: river surface water | place: USA:Blue River Watershed | collected 2017-08-16
ATCTGAGGAAGAAGAACAATCAACGGAGGAACAACCTGCAGAGGAACAACAACCTGAAGAACAACCTACTGAATAATAATTTAAAGACAAGAAAACTATATATTAAAAATGAGTTCAAATAAGTTTATTGGATGTAATATATTTTTTAAATTTATAAAAGTTAATCAATCTGGATTTTATAAGTCTAAAACTATTACAGGAATTATTCCTATATCTAAGCTTAATTATATAGAATATGAACATTCAACAAATAAGACATTGTTTTACTTTGACAATGGTACCGTTGAAATAATCCCTGGAAATAAAGAGTTTGATATTCTTAAAGACATTGAAACCCAGATTAACAATGGGTATAATATTATAGATATTAAGGGAGAATAATTCTGACCGATCATTTTTAAATTCAATTTTGAATTTAAAAATAAAATTAAATTTATAACCCTCTTCTTTGACGGATATGAGCCATTTCTTGTTCTTCCATAGCAGTGCGTTCTGCTATTAAAGCATCTTGTTTTTCTCTCATCATTTTAGATTTTTGATCTGTTTCTTTTGATCTAACTTGACCTCCTCTATCTTGACCTAAAATATCTTCTGTTGACATACCTTCAGGTTTTTCAGGGATATCAGACAAGTCTTCTATCATCATACTCTTTTTACCTATTTTAGTATTAACTTTCTTTATTCCTCCAGTTTGACGTTCAACATTAGATGGATAATTTCTATTTCTATCTGTTACACTTCTTTGTTCCATATGAGGAAGAGAAGAATGTTCCATACCTGTATGGTCTTCTCTTTTTGGAAGACTCTTCATACCTCCAATCATACCATCTTCATCTGTTGGAGCAAAACGTTTATCTGGGAATAATGTAGTCTTACCAATTTTTCTTTTTCTATCAACAACAGGTTCTTCTTCTTCAAATTCTTCTTCTTCTTCTGCTCCTCCTAATATATCTTCAATATCTGAGTGTGATGTTTCGCTTGTTTCTTCATCTATTTCTCTTGCTCTAGAATGTTGTTGTTGTTGCTGTGCTTGTAGTTTTGATTGAACCATAGCTACTCCTTTATTTAATAGTTCAACTACTTGTTGTCCTTCGTGCTTTTCAATTTTTCCATTTGAAGGGTATAAAAGAACAATAGATGGAACACTTTCAATTTTATATTTAGAAGCGTTCAATATACTTCTTCTTATATGAATATTATCAATATCAACTATACGTGTATTAAAGTGAGGAGATATATAATCTAATTGTTGTTTGATAGCTCTACATGCTGGAGAATGTTTACTAATAAAAACGATAAATACTTCACCACTCATTTATTTACAATTAGTATCTTTTTTTAAATCGTGGTTTTTTTATTTTTTTCTTTCTTTTTTACAAAATGAATAAGGACAGTATATATTTTAACGAGTATGTTGACTCAAACATACCTTATAAATTTGAAGATTATACTTCACAATCAAGGCAATCTAAAAACTTCCTTAACTTAGGCGATATTAATAATAATTATAGATACCATCAATATGACGGGAGAGAACGTTATAATACTTTTTTTAGCACACCTTCACTTAACACTATAAGTAAAGAAATTACAAAACGTTTAAAAGGGGTTCATCCAGAAGGTAAAAATATAATATTACCAAATGAAACTATTTTATCTGTTATGGAAGCTGTTCATACAAAGACTTCAAATGCCTCTCTTGATGTTATGATGGAAATGGTTGTTAATTATATTGTTAATCAAGTTAAGGTTGAATATCAAACAACTGAACAGAATAATAAACTCTCAATTTGGACTACAAATTATACTTTAGATACAGGAATGCAAAGATTTTCTGATGTTAAATTGAACCGAAAGACAAGAGTAAATTATACTGCCTGGAGATATTAATATTAATTAAATGTTAAATTAAATATTTAACTAATTATAAAAAAGATGGTATTAAAAGGAACTATATTAGATGATAGCATATTAGATCAGTTTGGAGGACAACAACAATATTCTCCTTCTCAAGAAGATATTCCAAGAACAAGAACACAAATGAAACAAAAAATATTCTCTAATCCAGTTGATGAGAAGTCTTATATAAGAAAAGCTTTTAATGAGTTATATAAAGGTGTTATTATGACTAAAACAAATGAATGGAATCAAGAACCTTATGGTGTTTATGGGATATATAAAGCCCGTTTAAATTCATATACGATGGGAGATAATAACATAATTATAGCTATTGTTCCGGGAGATGATTTACCTTTAGGAACACGTAAATTAATTGATAGTTTAGAATGGGTATCCTTTCAAACAAGGGTTATGACAAACGTAAAAAAAGATTTAAATGGATTTAACTTACCAATGCAAAACTATATGATAAAGGGTGATAGTATATTGAACGATCGTATTAAAGCAGTTAAAGAGACAAATACTAAAATGATATATACAACTTCAAATTTACCTTTAAAAGTAGAGATTTTAAAAATAAATGAGGAAGACTCCTTTTCAGAAGAAGGAAGTATAATATCAGCTTTAGAGGTATTTCAAACTGTTATTACTATTGAATAAATATCTCGTAAGACAACTGTAAAATTATTATTAATAAGTTTAATAATAATTTTCTTATATAGAAAGTAAAATGAGTGTGAATATAAATGGAGAGAAGTTTCCAATATTTTTACAAGACTCTGAGATATCTATAAAGGATAGATATTGTCTTGAGAAGTTTACTATACCTGCTTTATGCACTTTTGAACTAAAGAAACAAAGTAAAGCTGATATTATAGAACAAAAAAAATATAATGTTAAACCTTTAAATGAAGAGGAAAATTCAGAAGATATATATGTTACATTTACAAAAGAGAATGATTATAAAGTTAACCCTTTAGAAGGGTCAGATATAACAGTTAAAACCTTTGAACAATTCTATGAAGAGAATGATGTCGACGAATCTTCAAATATAAGTTTTAACTACTCTTTTAATAAGTTTTCTGTAAAGGCTATAGAGACCTTTGGTTTCTTAAGTAAAACAGATGTTTTATTTTCTTATATCATACTTACAAACTCAAATCCAGACGAAGAAGATGACTATTCTGAAAGTTATGAGAGGGCTACACAAGATGTATCATCTCCTTATTATGAAGAAATGATAAAAAATAAATATGACTATGAAGTATACTTTAAAAACTATAAAACGGCTTTTATATCTCTTAAAAATAGAGTTAATTCTCATACTGAAAATAGTAGAAAATTTGAAGCATTTATGAAGGTTCTTTCTAATATTCAGTTACCTAATAATGTTATAAAGACTGATATAAAACAAGTAGAATATGATTTTGCAGGATCTTTTTATTACCAAATAGATGCTTATGATTATTTTAATAGATTTATACCTTTAAAATACTGTCCTTATATGAGAATAGGAAAATATCATAAAGTTCTTGGGAACTTTAAATTAAACTCAGAAACATGGTTTGAAGAATTTATAGACAAGAAATTAGAACAAGATGAAAATACTATTCAAATGTTTATGTATGGTAAAGATAGTATTGATTCCTTTGTTTATGATAATCCTTCGTTTAAAGACTTTTTTCTAGTTCAATTAACACAGACTTCTGAAGAAAAAGGAAAATTCTTTTTCAATATAAAGATAAGCATAAATGACGATCTTGAACTTAAAGAAAATAGTATATTAGAGAGAGTAATGTCATCACTGTTAATTAAAGAAATAGATGAAGATGGTGATACCATAATGTTAGTTCCGTTTGAATTAACCTTAAAGAAAACCTTTGGTAATGGATATTTTATATTTAAGAATTTTGATCTTCAAGATGAGATGTTATTTGATTCTTGTTTAAATGATCCTGACATTAATAATCTTATAACCATTGACGAAAACTATAAAATTCACAAAGAAAGAGGTGGAATCAAATTTTTTATGACTACAAATAACCTCGAAAGTTCTATAAAATGTAGTCTTATAAAAAAAGTAATTGATATACCAAACAGACCTGAGGTAAAGGCATTTCCTGGTATTGTTAATGTAAAAGATCATATTACCCTAATAAAAATAATAGAAGGTAGTAGCATGGTTGAAACTATAAGACTTGTCGATTTATTGGTTAGTTGTTTATCGTATATCTATAATAATAAAAAGAAGTTTTATGATTACTATGAAAAGTATATGACTAAACTTGACGATCTTGAAAAAGTATCAAAGAAGGTAGTAAAGAAGGATAAGAGTTTAAGATTAAAAGATATTTATCCTCAAATATATATTTCAGGTTATCCCAGACTATGTCAACCTACTCAACCTATTATTATATCAGAAGAAGAGTTTAATGAAGATTTAGATAATAATATTGACGCTATGATATATCCCAGAAAACCAGAAGAAGGACCTCAAGATTATTATAGTTGTAAACACGATAAAGAATATAGCTTTGTTGGTATAAAAGAAAATACTCTTAAAAATAGAGATCAATATCCTTATTTACCGTGTTGTTTTGCTACACCTCAAACAGAACAGAAAAAATTAAGATATCTTTATGAAAGGAATTTAGAAGATGAAAAGGAAGAAGGATTTAACGAAGTTATTTCATCTAAGAAAATATTAAAGGAAAGACAATTTGGTATTCTTCCTGATAATATAGCACATACTTTTAATATTATAAATGATTCTGTTATTATAGGTTCGTCAAGGTTTATGAGATTAGGAGTTAGACAAAATCCTGATAGTGTATTATACGCTTTAGTTACAGCTAAACAAATGGGTGAAAATAATAAATCTAAAAATGAATTATCCAATATATCATATAGAAATATACCTCAAATAAGAGAGAAAATATATAATACAGCTAATTATAATATAACAAGTCAATCTGGTTTGTTCCCGCAAGATATTAAAAAGATTATTAAAGAAAACCTAAATATTGACCCTATATTCTTTCTTGAAATATTAGAAGATGTTTTTGAAGTTAACATTATTATATTTTGTAGAGATCGTATATTTAGTAAAGATGGAACTATATGTAACCCTGACTTTAAAAGAAATTTTATATTAAATACAAGAAAAACAAAGTTCAACCAAACCGTAATATTATATAGAACAAATGGAGGCGAATCTGATATTGTTCCCTATGTTCATACTGAACTTATTATATATGAAACTAAAGTTGGAAAAGAAAATGCTGTAAGTAATATACAAGTTCTCTTTAATACAAGAGATAAGTTCATATCTGAATTATATGCTATATATTACTCTCATATTAATACAAATTATGTAACTTTTAATCTTACTAATAAAATTTCAGGTCAAGTAGAAGACGGTAATGGTAAAATAAGAGTATTATATGTTAATTTTCAAGGAGATCTTATAAACATACTTACATCCCCTTGTCCTAACTTCTCACTAAAACAGTTTTCAGACAAAGTTATATATGATGAAAAGGGAATAAATAACCTTAAAAATATTGAACCTTCTAAAATTATCTCATTCTTCTTATCTGAAGGCGTAAATAGTATAAGTAAAGTAGTAGTTCATGATAAGGTTACTGGACTCTATGGAAAGAAAGGAGACTTAGAGATGTATATACCTTGTAATATCTCAGTTCAAGACTTTAGTAAACTTCCAGGAAGTGTTTCTGTTAAAGACTTTGATTACTATAATAAAGAACTTCCTGCTCCTACATCCCTTACATTTTCTTTATTAAAACAATATAATACATTCTTAAGATTAAGTAACTATATAACAGCGTATTCTCAGTTCTTATTTAGCTCTATATATAACGATGATTTAAAAATAATGAGACTTAATGTAACACAAGATAACCAGAGTAAACTTATTAAAGAACTTTTACAAAAGTTTAATGATAATAATATCTATATAGACGAAACCCATAATTATGGTGAATTAAAAAGAGGGATTAATTTAAATGCTAATAATATCATAAAGAACAAGTCTAAATTAATATTAACAAGTGATGCTATAAAGAAAAAGATAATGTACATGTTATATATTCAAATGAAGCACAACTTGAGTAATTTGATATTATATAAAGAAAAGAAATATGTTGAGAAGTTTTATACTTCATCTAAAGACTTTGATCTAAAAGAACACTATAACATATTTTATACTGTAAATGAGGTTAAACTCTATATGATTCCAGTAGAAAACCAATATAAAGTATACTCTTCAATACCGGGTAAAAATACCTTTTACTATAAGACAACACAAATAGACGAGGATGTTGTTTTTAAAGCTACAAGAATGAGTAATATAGAAAATTGCCTATTTATAGCTTATAATTGGGAAAAGAAAAAAAGCGTTTCGTTATACTCTACAAACACCATTAATCCTGGAAGTGTTAATTTTATATTATATGAAGCTATAGATGAAAATACCCTTATAGAACATGAATTCATAAATAATGATAAACCTGTTCTTTTAAGGGTTCTAATGGTAAAGTTTGATAAAGAAGAAACTAAGTTTTATGCTCTTTTACCTGTTGAGTAAAGTGGATTTAAAAATATAATAACTTATAATTAAATAAGAATGATTATAAGTTATCACGCTCAAGGTCGCCTTGGAAATAACATTTTTGAATATCTTGCTGTAAAAGTTATTCAGAAGTATGTTATATCGTTAAATATTGAATGTTCTTATGAATTTATGTCTAAAGATGAAGCTAATAAGAGAGGTTTTAGATGGTTCAATGAATTTCAATTCAAACAATTATATTCTATTATTAGTTCTCTTGGAGGTGAAAAGGAAAAATATTTAAAGCCTTTCTTAGAATATAATTGGTTTTTTGACGGTTTCTATCAATTTGACTATCATATAAGGGACAATTTACCTTATATAAGAGGTTTATTTACAGAAGATAATTTTGAGAGAATTAATAATACTTATAGAGTATGTGATATTGTTAAGGGTATAAACAAGTATAATATTAACTTTAATGATAATGATATAGTTACTCACGTAAGATTAGATGACTTTTTAAACGGAGGTATTGTTATGGATCATAATTGTGTTAGTAATATAATTAAAAATATTAAAAATAAGGGGGAAGTTTATGTTGTGTGTGATAAGATAAAAACTCCATTTGAAATAAAGTATATGAAAAGTTTTAAGGATAAAATCAACTACAAATTAATATCTAACGAAGATATATTTAATGATTTAGCATACTTGTGGAAAGCTCCTAATCTTATTTGTAATAATTCTACTTTTTGTTGGATAGCGGCAATATTTGGAGATCATAATAAGGTTTGGATTCCAAATAATAAAGGGTTAAATCCTCCTCAACATTTTGAAAAAATAAGAGATAGAGATGAAGTTTATGAGTGGAATACTCTTTAAAAAGTAGTGTCTTTTATACATTTATTATATTTTTCTTCGAGAGATTGTGGTATAGTTTCACCTTTAGATAATGCATTTTTATATATACTCATAATATCTTCGCACGTGTTTCCACTCGCTACGCTCGTGCCACTTCCTATATTCGTGTGTTGAACTTCTACTTTTCTATGTCCAAATATAGATGAGATAGCTCTATCTGCTATATTCATCCCTATACCTGCTCCAAAACCTCCAACTAAAGATTCTTTGAAAGATTGAAGCATACCTCCTTGAGAAGGTTGTATTAATGGTTGTTGAGACACTTGATGATACTTTGGAACAGGTATTGCTGTTCCGTAAGAACGTTTTTGAGATTTAATAGTCATTTGTATATTTAAAAGATTAAAAATATTCTTTTAAATATATTTTTTAATTATGCAATCACTTGAGCTCTGTATTAACTATATTGAAATAGCTACAATATTTCAATCTCTTCAACCTTATCTTCAAACAGAATATTTACAACTTCTTCAAGACGAGTATACTCTTATAAATGGTCCCATAAACGAGTATCAAATTGAACGTAGAGAAGACTATGAATACTTTCACATATATAAGATAATAGACCTATTCTACACCCATTACGATAAGAATAATTTTAGCGGAATACTTGAAAGATACATATATAAGATTCTTGAAAAAGACCCTAATCTTTTTGATTTCTTATTACATTTATCAGTGTCATTAAGAGAATATTTAAATGATATTCAACCAGGTATTTAAAGAAATATCTCTTTTATTTAAAAATGAATAACGAAGACGAAACTAAATGCTTATTTGTATCTACAAGAGGTTTAGCTAAGATATGTGATTTACATCCTGAATGGGACTCTTATGGAAACATGTCTTATCCTAATTTTAAAGTAGCATTTTCTCCAGGAACTTCTATTTACCTTCATTTTGATATGGTAGAACAATTTATTAACAATTTTCTACCTCTTATTATTAACCCTTTTATATTAGTTTCAGGTAATAGTGATCACTCTGCTCCAACAGACTTTCCTTCAGCTAAAAAATTATTAAATAGTGATAAGTTGATTATGTGGTTTTCTCAAAATGTTGTTATAGAAGACCATCCTAAGTTAAAGCATATACCTATAGGAATTGATTATCATACTTTAAGCGTAGGAAGAGGAAACCACGAATGGACTAATTTACAAAGACCTATAACACCTCTAAACCAAGAGTCTACTTTAAAAGAAATTAGAAAGAATATGTTACCTTTAAAAGAATGTAGAAAATTAGCTTCTACAAATTTTCATTTATGTATGGGTCCTCCTTTAAAAAGAACCTTAATTAGAACTAGAGTATATGAACAAATAAAAAATAAAGATTGTATATTATGGTTGAAACAAAGCACGAGAGAAGTATTTTGGGAAAGTTTAAAAGATGTTGCATTCTGTATATCACCAAAAGGTAATGGAGAAGATTGTCATAGAACATGGGAAATTCTTTGTTTAGGAAGAATACCTATAATAGAAAAATCCCCTTTAAACAAAGTATACGAAGGTCTCCCTATTGTTGAGATTGAAGACTGGAACAACTTAAGTCAAGATTTATTAAATAATGAATTTGAAAAAATACTTTTAAAGGTTCAAAATAAAGAATATAAAATGGAAAAAATACTTTTAAGTTATTGGAAGAACTTGATTAATAGTTATAAAAAATAATTTAAATAATCATATATATTTTAATAAATGAAATATATATGTAATTTTGAAGGATGTAATAAAGAGTTCAATAGAAATGATACGTTAAAAATTCATAAAAGAGTTCATAGCGGAGAAAGACCATATTCTTGTGATTATGAAAATTGTAATAAAGCTTTTTCTCAGCAAAGCGATTTAACTAAACATATAAGAATTCATACTGGAGAAAGACCATATTCTTGTGATTATGAAAGTTGCGGTAAATCATTTATAGAATTAGGAGCATTGGTAAAACATAAGAGAGTTCATACTGGAGAAAAACCTTATGTTTGCGATTATGAAGGTTGTGGTAAGTCTTTTAGTCAATCCAGTAAAATAAAAATTCATAAGAGAGTTCATACTGGAGAAAGACCATATTCTTGTGATTACGATGACTGTGGAGAAAGTTTTTCAAACTCATCTTCATTGATAGTGCATAAGAGAGTTCATACTGGAGAAAGACCTTATACTTGTAATTACGAAGGATGTAATAAGTCATTTTCAAGAACTCATCATTTAATATTACATATAAGAGTTCATACTGGAGACAAACCTTATATTTGCGATTATGAAGGTTGTGGAAAGTCATTTAATCAATTACCTAATTTATCATCACATAAAAGAGTTCATACTGGAGAGAAACCTTATAAATGTAATATAGATAATTGTGATCAGAGTTTTTCGCGTTCTCATCATTTAAAAGATCATATAAAAAGATGGCACACAGAAGAAGGAAAAATGGCTAAAAAAAAGTCAGAAGACTATACTTCTAAGCTTCTTAAAAAAGAAGGAATAGACTTTAAAAGAGAACATCAAGTTAGTTTTTCTTGTAATGGAGGAACGTTTTGTAAAATAGATTTTATTCATATAAATAAAGGTATAATATTTGCTATTGAAAATGATGAACATCAACATGAGACATACTCTTTAAGCTGTGAGCTAAGAAGAATGGCCGATGTTAAAAGTGTATTTGTTCAAGAAGGAAATACTATGCCTCTTGTTTGGATAAGATATAATCCAGATACTTTTTATAAAGGTGAAAGTAAGATCAAAATAGATAAAAAAGATAGAATTAATAAAGTTGTAAACTTAATAAATAAACTTTCAGAAGTCCCTGAAAATATTTCTCCTTTAACTATATATTATTGTTTCTATGATACTTATAAAGATGGTAGTTTATGTATATTTGATAATATTGATTTTGATTCTAATTTAAAATCTATGACATATTGTATAAGTTAAATATAAGAATAAATATTTTTATATTTACATATTGATAAAGTTAGGGTTGATAAAGATATTTGCACTTTTCTGTATAAATTTAGAGTGAAAAGGAACATGTTCGCATATTTCTTTATTACCTATAAATGAGATATACCAGCAGTCTTTTAATTTCTCTGTATGATAAATAGCTGTTCCTCCAAAAGCGCTTTGACATCTAATAAGAGGATGTGAACGTGGTTTAGGTAATTGATGTTTTTTCAAGGAGTTCCATTCATCACCAGTTCTTCTTAAGGTATCTTGATAATCTTCTGGACATTCTTCATTTCGTAATGCCCAAATATCATAGTATTCTTTAGATTGATTAGCAGCCATCATATCCCATTTATTTAAAGGATAGTCAAAGTTACTTAAAAAACCATTTTCATCTAAAGGAGAGGCATTTACCTCATCACAATCTAACATAATGAGATAAGTATCTTTTTTAAAGTCATCTTGAAAAAGTGATATATACATATTACGAGCTTCGCTTAAAGCTAATGGTCTCGGTAAAAAGGAAGATGGTTGACGATAGACTTTTCTATTTTCTGGTTCAACTTTACACCAAGATTTACATAATTCATATGTTCCATCTGTCGAGTGTCCGTCAATAATGAGTGTTTTACTAGTCTTAAAGTAAGATGCATATTTCATAGAGTTTTTAAGAACCTTAGGAATAGTTTTACTAACATTCTTTGTAATAAGAGCTATTAATACATCTTTAGTTTTAATAATAGACTTAAGTTCTTCTTTTGAGAGATTAAGACGGTTCATTTTTATTTATACTCTTGTTTAACTTTAAATAAGTTAAAGTTAATATTACTAACATCTTGACATCTTATATTTTTATTAATAGATTGTCCAACAACTGTGTAACCAAAGTATTTTTTAAGAATATCTATGATGTTTTCTACGTGTATATCTCCTGCATAAAACATAGAACAAAAACCAGGAACGCCATTTTCAGGCTTCTTTAGCATTCTTGTTATTGTATATATATCCATCATAGAAGTTGCTGTTGTTAAGCTATACATATGTTGTATACTTATTAGGTGTTCTCCAAATAAATCATATTTTTCAACTTTTTTCATAATCTCTTTACGTTGATTTAAGAAATCATCTTTTGAAACTGTGTTGTCTGATATAAGAGCTAAAACATCCTTATAGAATTCCATACCAGTAACATAATCTTGAACTGTATATTCAGGGGATATTCCTATATAATCATAGAAAGTTTTGTGTATTCTATCAAACATAATTTGTTTCCAGAATTCAATATCTCTGAGTTCTGGTATAACTTGTTTTTTTACTTGTTTAGTAACTAAAAAATTGCTGTCTTTTGTTAGGTATTTATTTAAGAATTCTGGACCGTTAGTTATAATATCAAATACCATTGTGAATTTTTCAGTATGTTTACTAAAAGCTTTTCTACCTTCTTTAAAAGAAGAATCTTCATTTTCAGGTTTATCTTTGTTGAAATAAAAATATAGTAAACTATAAAACTCTTTAATACCACTATAAAGAAGAGCCTCTCCACTGTTTCCATATTCAACTGATCTAGTGTCTATATAGTGCCATCTAAGGTCTCTTGTAGGACATTCTAACCTATATTTTTTAGTTCTTCTATCTTTTTTAGAGTAACATGTTTTATACTCGTGTATAAATTTTGTTAAATAACCTTTTCTATCTTGTCTATTTATTACTTCGTTTATTTTATAAATATCAGGGTCTGATAATCTTGGTTCATATGTTTGTTCTGTATAAAAATCAATAGGAAAGTTCTTTGTAGCTAGACCATCAAATAACTTTAAGAATTCAGGGTCATCTATTTCATAACAACAGTCTCCTTTAGACCACCCTTCGCCTATTTTCCAAATTGTATTACAATCGCACTTTTCACAGTTATTTTCCCTATCAAAATGATAGTCTCCAAAAAGTATTATATAAGGTAATCTTCCCCCTTCATCTTCAAAACTTTTTTTAAGTTGATAATCAGGTTTAAGAACACATACTCTTATAGGACCTGATATGCTTTTGATAGGTTTATTTCCTATTATAAAGTTAGACATTTATTATAATGGTATTATTTTCTTTATTAATTAAAAAATGAAGATTATATATTTAATCATTTTAACAGTTGTGATACTTATGCTTTGTAAGAAGTATTATATTATAACAGGTAATATTAGAAGAAGTGTAGACTATAATAAGCGTATAAAAGTATTAACTGAACTTTTAGAGGTAGTTCTAATGGTTGAAAAAATATCAAACACTCATCCTTATGCTTTATATGGAACTCTTTTAGGTCTTGAACGAGAAGGTAAGTTTATATGTTATGATTATGACGTTGATTTTGGTATTTTAACAACAGAGTTTGATACCTTTTTAGAAGACTTGTTAACTCATATAGATACAGCAAAATATAAAGTAAGTGTAACAAATAACTTTTTACAAAGAAAGATACAAATTTTTGATATTGAAACAGGGTTAAATTTAGATATAGACAGTATGTATATAGATGGAGATTATATTAAAAGAGAACGTGCTGGTATGATTATATATGATATGTTTGTATATCCTGATGAGTGTACTAAGATCAAGGTTGATTCTATTTTTCCTTTAAGAAAAAAGACTCTTGATACTCATAGTGTTTATGTTCCAAATAATATTCCAGATGTTTTAACCTGTTTTTATGGAGAAAATTATATGACTCCAGATCATGAATGTAGTAATGATTGTAGTGTATGTAAAAAGAAACATTGAGAAAATAATATTTAAAAGAATACCGTGTATATAATAAGATGTTGTAGGTGTGGAACAGCAAATATTTTTTACTTATGTAAGTCTTGAAAGGACGTTTGACCAAGTAAAATTGGAAGATAGCGGAGAATAAATCGGTAGGCGCTTAAACATTATTATCACTTAATAAGAGCTTTTGATTCTCGCGTTTATTATAGAAATATAGTAAATATATGGACGGAAAGAAGTATAGATATATATGGCGGTCCAGAAAGAAGAGATGATGTTATCATATCTGTAGCTTACATAGAGCACGGCATCTTTATTATTAAGTGGGCGTAGTGTTGGATTTCTTTTTATGATAGTAAATAGACTATTATAAAAAGCTTTTTTATATGAACATAGACCTAAAAAAATCATCCTTTTCATTTTTGTTTTTGTCAATAAGTTCATCAACCATATCAGAAGTAACTTGAATAGGAAATGTTAATTTGCCCTTAAGAGACTTATACTTGTTTCTTTTACCTATAAAACGAGCTGTATTAATCTTCAAGAGAATTGTCTCAATACATCTTTTAAGGTTTCTTACACCTTTATCGTGTTCACAATGTTCTTTAATGATATATCTCATAACATCTTCACTAAATACAATATCTTCATCTTTAAGGCCTATATTAGGGTATAATTCTTTTGTAAGATATTTAGTTCCAATAATAACCTTCTCTTTGATATCTGGATCTGGAACTTTAATAATATGTAAACGATCCTTTAAAATAGGGCTAATTAAACCAATATCGTTAAAAGAGAATATAAATATAATCTTACTCAAGTCAATAGGAATACCCTCAAAATATTTATCTTGAAAATCGTTATTTTGAACTGGATCAGTAAGATGAATTAACATATTTTGAATATCAATACCATCGTTTGTTGTTGATATCTTATCAAGTTCATCAAAGAAGAAAATACTATTCATAGAACCAGTATCTATTAATCCATTAACGATTGCCCCTGGTCTACTCCCGCTATATGTAAATGAAAAACCGTTCAAGAATGCACTATCTCTAATACCTCCGCAAGAGAAATTTTTCATTGGACGATTTAAACACTGAGATAATCCTCTTCTTATAAGGGCTGTATTATGAGTAACTATAAAATTTCCTAAAACGAATCTTTTATTTCCGTCTATTTCAAACCCATAATAATCATCATAATTTAGAGGTGTTACAGTTATTCCTGAAACTAAAGGATTTTTTATTTGTAATCTTTCATTTGCCTTTTTTCTTGGGACTAATGTAGGAACTTCATGTAAACTATCTCCACTTATATTTAATCTCCAAGCTAAACCTGTATTTTTAACTCCTTTATAAGTCCAAGATGTCTTTTTTTGTGTTTTAATACAAGAAAATCCTAAGCTTCTACAAAGATATTGAATATCGTTTAATAATTTTTCATGTTCAATAGATTGTGATATTTCAAAACCTGTTTTATGATTTGTTAAACAACCATCGCTATCTATTAAACCAGCAAGAAGTTTTAATCTATTTTCTCTTGAATTACACTTATAAATATGAGGTATATGCTTATTGTTTATAAGATTGTATTTATGTAATATATTAAGCATATAATTAGAACCTTTTTTTCTAGAATTATCACATGAATTTATTCTGTAATCGTATTTTTCTGAATATTGTAAATAACAGTTATACTTAGACAATGAAGATGATAAGTATTTTAATATACTTGCATCTTGATTTGTTATACCACTATCTACTTTGTGTCCATCTCCTAACCATAAACCTAATATATAAGGATCAAAATCAAGTTCTTTTTCTTTAAATTCAATACCTGTATATATTCCTTTTAAATCTTCTTTTAAAACTTTATTTAATTTTAAATACTCTTTAACAGGGATATCACAAACCTTATTTTCGATTATAGAATCGAAAAATATTTTTGCTTTTTCATAGACATCTTCTTTAACATCATTTTTATAGCTAAAGTTTTTTGATACAATAGATATCTTACTATTATCAAACCATTTAACTCTATATCTATAACCTTTTTTATCATCTTGTATTCTTTTTGAATTTGTATATTTTAAAGTTAATATGTGCTCTGAATTTACTGTGTAACTTTCTCCTTTTACGTCATCTATTCTATACATTTGATCTTTTCCTCTACCTAATGCTAAAACATTTCTTAGAGTAGAGTCATCTCCCATTATAACGTCTCCAACTTGAATATCTTCTACGTTTTTTAAGGTTCCATCAAACATTAATATTTTAGTTCCTTTAGCTAAACATTTCCCAACACCTGCGCTTCCGTGTAAACCTATAATACGAGGCATATTTTTATTATCTGTAGAAACAATTTGAGCTACAAAGTTAACTATTTCTTCTTTTACTTGTTGCATACCATAAGTAGCTTTATCAAGAGTTTCATAAACGCTATCAAAATAACTTGAAAGTTTTTCTTCACCATCTTCTTTAGAAACTGGAATATTAGAGAATTTCTTGAAAGGAATTTTAAGAAGTAATTCGAACCATTCAAGGTGTTTCTGTTTATCAGAATCAATTGTTTTTAACCTTAAAAGAACAGTTTCTTTAACTTTTTCATCCATATTCGAAGCCATAATTCTTTCCTTTAATGCTTTATATTTAGCAGGAATTCCGTCTCCTCCTTGACCTCCTAAACCTCCACCTAAACCATTCATAAAAGGAGGAGGCATTTGGAAGAAAATATGAAGAGGCGTATCTTCTGGAGGTGGTGTAGGAGGGTTATTATTTCTTCTACGTCTTTTTGGAGGTTGATTAGAGTCGTCTTTATTATCATTTCTTTTTCCACGGTTACGAGGAGGTTCGTCACCGTCTTTTTTATCTTTAGTCATTTTATTATTACTAAAGATAACATTCTTTTAAATTAAAAGACCGAATTTTATAAAGTATGAATGGATATTTTTTAGAGCTTTACAATCTGCTATATTATACTTGATTATTTCTTCTTTAATTTCACCTTTAACATTATCTTTTTGATAAGCTGTTAATACTTCTAAACCATTCTTAATTTTACATTTATCATAAACGTCTTCTAATTTAGACACTATACTTTTTAAACTGAAATCAAACCCGCAAATATCCATTATATTTTTATTCCCTTTATCAAACTCGTTTATAATAATTGAATATAGATCGAGGGTTGTATAATTAATATCGTGTTTTTTGAAAAACTTCTCTTCAACAGAGGAATAGTGAACAAGAACAATATTCTTTTCAATAGTTTCAAGATATGCTTTAAATTCAGATATAATATTCGTTTCTTGTTCTTCAGAAAGATGGTCTACTATAAAGCACTTACTTATATCTGAATGAACGAGAGAAATACTTGTTAAATATGTTTTATGAGTTCCGTAAAGATTGAATTTGCTACAAGTTTCAATATCAACATATATGTATTCTACTGATGATAAAGTAGAATTTCTTTCTTCTTTATAGTTGACAATATTATTAGAGAGTAAATTATTTCTTATTGTTAAAATACGATTATAAGTTTTAGTTTCTATATCAATACATTTTTGTAAATTCTCAATAAAATCAGGGTGGTTATAAGAATATATGTTATAAGAATGAAACTTATCTCTTATAACGTCTCCTATGCCATTCAGTAATGAAATTTCTTTTAATTTAATAGCTAATTCTGTTTTAACGCTTCTCCATCCTCCATCCATAACATTATTCATATTAGGATATAATTCTTTTATCGGAGTATCAAGAGACCATGTTTTTCCTTCTTTGTATATTTTCATTAACCAATTAATAGCTTTTTCATAGTCTTCAATAAGACATTTATCATTAGTAAATGTTGCAATAGGTGTTTCTATAGTTTGGAGGTCTTTTGATATGATGAATCCAATTCCGCATTTAAATTTTGCAATATTTGTATACATTGCAATTTGAGCTCTTATAAAACGGTGATATTTAGTTTTTTCATCTATAAATCCATCATTAATATCAATTGATGAATACTTGACGTCAATAACAATATAATCTTTATCATTTATTTTAGATAGTTCATAGATAGCTGTTTGAGATGATAATTTGAAAAGTTTCAAGAAAGCCTTTTTTGTAACAATAATATCAGGATATCCTGCTATATTTCTATTCCAATCTTTTACCTGTGATTGAAATATGATGTCTATATTTTTTGATATAGCATCTTTAGTTTGGTGATAACCTTTTGAACGTTCAATAGAGGTATACGTTAATCCTAATGCAATGCATTTTTCAATGAGTTTATCAACTACAATTGTTTCGTATTTGTTTCCCATATCCATTATAAAATTTGAAAAATCACACTCTTCAAAGACTGGTTTAGTTAATAATTTTTTATCTCCATAAAAATTAAGATAGTCGATAAGAGGATCTCCAAGGATCCAATTTTTGATTGAAGTTACGCTACAATAAAACATTATAAACAGATACCTAAATATAATTAATAGAAATAAATAATCATTTAGATTAAATTTTATTTTCTTATTACTACTAATAATAAGAAAATGAGTAGTCAATTCTATACTTTAAAAGAGTCTTATACACCTAATGGTTTTAAAGACGAATCCATACGTTCTACATACGATTTTTCAGATAGATGGAAAGCTAATCCTTTGTCTGATAAAGTATATATAAACGCTAATATAGCTGGATATAAACCAGCTAAATATGAACATTTTTCTTTACCAGAAATTAAGCCTGTTAAACAAGAGATGATAGTTACACACGCACAATTTATGCCACAAGATTATCCTTTTATGTATCCTTGCACAACCATTTATCCTAAAAATTCAGATTATACAAAGACTAAATATATTGTAAATCAACCTTAATCATCTTCATCTGAATATTCACTTTCTTTACATTTACAAGTTTCGTTACAAAGTTCACAAACACAATATTTATCTTCATATAAATTTTGATCATGTTTAAACATTTCTTCTTTACTGCTAAATCCAGCCATTTTCGCTTCATAATCATATATTCTATTATCTCTTTCTTCTTCTTCTTTAAGACTATAACTAGTATCTTCAAAATGTTTTCTGTTATTAGTAAGGATATCAATAAGAGAGTCATAAACCTCTTTCATTTCAGATCCCCTTGAAGACATAATAATACTACCTGAAGCGAACACGAGAAAAGTATGATGTTTGTCTCTTTTAGTTTCTTTTTTCTTATCTAATAAAGTTTTATATTCTTCAAAAGAAGTATAAAACTTATCTAACTGACCATTAGAGTATCTAATCTTTAATATTTTAGGATATACGGTTGGGTCACTTCTAACTTTAATATTAACTCCTGTAGATAAACTTCCTTCAAATATACTACAGTAGTTTGTATATTGATTAATATACTTATCAAGTTTATATCTATTAATTCTAAAACCAACGTTAAAGTCCATGTTTTGCATAACTGTATTGAATACTACTTCAAGGTCTCCTGATAATGTAAAAAGACTTTCTCCAGTCCATTTTTCAACTTCAATCATAGTTTTATAAATAGATATTACAGCTTGAATAAAATGATCATCGCATTTACAACCTGTAATTTGAAGCTTACCATTACTGCTTACTTTTATATTAATTTGTTTGTTATCTTCAAGGACAACAACTAAAGAAACAGAGTGTAAAAAATAATCCTTTTCACTTCCTGTTCTTGGGGTATTTTCATCTTCATCAGATTTATCATTTGTTTTCTTTTTAGTTTTAAGAACAGCTCCTCTTACCTCTTTTTTTCTTTGTATAGAAATAATACTTCCAAAAGGTATATTGTTAGAAGTTGTTGATATTTGGATCCTTCTTTTTCTTCCTCTTTTTTTCTGAGGGGGAGTATAGTCGGTTATTGGCATATAATTATAAAAGTTTTCTAAATTTATTCTCAAATTACTAATACCAATAACAGTTTTTGTTGATATTGCAATTTCTTCAAACTTTTTAATAGTTCCGTCAGATTTTACTATTGACTTTAAGTCTTTATTTTTTTTACCGTCTACAGACATTTATTCTTTTAAATAAGGTTTAATAATTTAAAGAATATTATTCTTTAAATTAATATTTCATTTAATCTTCATCTTTAAATACAAGCGTAACGGGATTTTTACTCTTCTTCTTAGCGCTTGTTTTAGGGGTTCCTTTAGGTGTGTTTTTATTTTGTCTATCTATCTCTTCTTTTTTAACTTGTTCTAAATCCAATTTTGGAACTTCTACAGGAGGTTGTTTTGGAATAACGTCAGGAGTGTTTGTAATTGATTTATTTTCAATTGATTCTTCTATGCGAGATGTATTTTCTTCTTCTATAGAACCTGGAACATTTACATCAATTATAACTTCTTTTTTATTCTCTTCTTCCTTTTTTTCCTCTTTAATTTCTGCTAGTTCAACTTGTCCGTTATTAATAGTAAATTTATTTATTAAATTTTTAACGCTATTCTTTATAGGAATATCTATTGGTAATTTTCTTGGACTTGTTGGAGGAAGACCTAATGGATTTCTTAAATAAGAAGGTTTATCTATGAATGAATGTCTTTGTTCTGTTATTTTAGGTATACCTTCAAATTCTGCAAATTTTCTTGGAGGTCTTATAACAGGAGCATGAGAGTGTATAGTTGCTGCTCTTTTACGCTCGCTTTCAAGTTGATGTTCTATTGCATTTTGTATAGGAGCAAACCTACTTCCAATAGATGCGAGTTTAAATTGAGTTATACCAGACATTTTTTCATCTAACTCTTTTATACGATCAGTAAGTGCCGATTTAACAACATTTTCAACTTCATTATTTGGTTTAGTTGTATCGTTATTATATACATTTGGAACTAAACTATCAGGATTAGTAATAGCTGCCTTATATACTTTTGTATGTTTTATAGTATCACATATGTCAGGTAATATAAGTTCATCTTCATCATTAGTTTTAGTATTTATTTCTCCTTTATAATCATCGTTTTTCTTCTTCATTTCAGCTTGTTTCTTAAATACTAACTTAAACATTTCAAGCACATCAGAAGGAATAGCTGGAGATTGTTCTGTTAATCTATCATATTCCATTCTACATACTTTAACAA